>Ga0182740_1000315_pt1 | contig 67112 bp, 68 predicted proteins | sample eDN5th37CKraftBY_FD_128872 | JGI IMG/M metagenome (GOLD analysis project Ga0182740, IMG submission 128872) | Enriched backyard soil microbial communities from Emeryville, California, USA - eDNA 5th pass 37_C Kraft BY (version 2) (version 2) | ecosystem: Environmental > Terrestrial > Soil >...
GGCCACGCGCACGACGTCGTCGCGGAACTCACGGGGATAGGGCCTTGCCATGGGGACATCCTTCCAGCCTGCCCACGCTGGACAAGCCAACTCAGATGTCACCTGTTCGTGCAGCAGACCCAAGCTTCGTACGGGGCGTCGCGAAATGCCGGACAGTGATGGTCGAAGTCGGCGCCGAGTCGCAGGTCCTGCTCAATGGTCATTCCCGAAGGTCCTCTCGTCCGATTGCAGTGGGGCCATTGCCCTATGTTTCGTGCGGGCGGTCAACGGTGTCGTCGCCGCCGCCGAGCCGTACTTCAACTCTGACGAGCCGTTTTCCGAACGACTCACCAAAGCCCTGCTGGTGGGATTGGAGGCGGCACGCAACTCCCCGGCAATGAGGATGCTCATCGCCGGGGACGAACTAGCCGAGACACATCGCGCCGCCGAAGCCTCCGAGATCTGGCGTAGCGATGTGCGCGCGCGCTTCGCGCAGCGTTTCGCCGACGCGGCCGCCGCCGGTGAAGTACGCACCGATGTCCCGCCAGAAACCTTGGCGCACTGGGTGACCCGCATCTGCTTCAGCCTCATCGAAGATCCGGGCAAGCCGGAGTACGGCGGCGACGAGGGGTTGCTTCGCACCTTTCTTCCCGGCATGTTGGCTTCACCGTCGAGCTGACCAGTGGGGCTAGTGGGACGCCAGCACGGCTGAGTCCGTCTGCACGCGCGGATAGTTCAGCATCCGGCGGGCATTCTCCTCGACGATCAGCGAGCACTCGTCGTCGGGCACCTCGGCGAGCACCTCAGCAGCCCGCTTGCGCGAGTTCGGCCAGTTGGAATCACTGTGCGGGAAGTCGATCTCCAAGGTGATGCGGTCGATCCCGATCTCGTGACGGTTCTTCAGCCCGTGCTCGTCATCGATGAAGCAGCCCCAGAAATGCTTACCGAACAGATCTGACGGCCGGGTATCGAAATCGATGTTCTGGTAGTAACGATGCCGTTCCCACACATAGTCGGCACGCTCCAAGATGTAGGGCACCCAGCCGATGCCACCCTCGGCCAACGAGATCTGCAGATCCGGGAACTGTTGCAACTTGCCCGAGAACAACAGGTCAACGGTGCTCCAGATCAAGTTGCACGAGAAAAGGGTGGTCGCCACCGCGAACGGCGCGTCCGGAAGTGCCTTTGCCATGCTGTTGTCGGGCTTCAACGAAGAGAACGAGAACCCCGGAACGAAAGACCCCGAGCCAAAGTGCAGCGACACCGGCATTTTGGTCTCCGAGCACACCCGCCACAGCGGGTCCCAGTGATCCGAGTGAAATGACGGTAGACCCAGCGGCACCGGGCTGTCCGGGAACGAGACCGTGCGCGCCCCCTTGGCCGCCACCCGGGTGGCCTCCTCGACGCATGCGTCGATGTCCCACGTCGGCAGGATGGCCAGCGGGATGAAGCGCTCCGGCGCAGTTGCGCACCACTCGTCGATGTAAAAGTCGTTCCACGCCTTCACGCACAGGAGGGCGAGCTCCTTGTCGTTGGCGCGCTGGAACGTGCCACCGGCGAAACCGGGGAAGGACGGGAAGCACAGGGCTGCCTGCACACCGTCGAGATCCATATCGGCGACCCTCGCGACCGGGTCATAGCAGCCAGGAATCATGTCCTCGTAGCGAACCGGATCCATCCCCCACTCTTCGGGGGGCTTGCCCGCTACCGCATTGAGCCCGATCGTCGGGAAGATCTGCCCGTCATAGCCCCACAGGTGCTTGCCGTCTGTCTCGATGATCCGCGGGCCCGCTTCGCGCCACTTGGCAGGCAAACGGTCCTGCCACACCCGGGGGTGCTCGATGAGATGGTCGTCGACCGACACGATCTGGTGGTCATCTTGAAGCGGCATGTTCTCCCTCATCACGTCCAAAGCCTGACAGTCAGTCTCAAAACCTGACGTCCCGTCTCACGACGGTATATGATCGGAGTCACATCGTCTACACCCGGAAGGAAGAAATGTCCGCCCCAGAGGACTCCTCAGTGAACGGCGACGCTCGCCAGAAGGTCGATGAGGACGACCACGACCTGCTGACCTTCGGCGAAGCGGGCGAGCGGCTGCGACTCGAGATCGCGACCGCGACGGCCCATCTCACCCAGCTTCAGATATCCGGCGCGCCAACAGATGTCGAAGCTGCCGCCGCCAGGCTGGCCGCCCTGCGGGCCGCGGCCCAGCGCAATGCGGCCCAGCCCATCAATGACGCCAATTTCGAGAAGTTCTTCGGCTACCCAGGCAAAGCGAAGCGAAATCTGCCCGGCCCTGCGGTTAGCTGAAGGTGTGCCCACCCAACCCAATGGCGATCCCCCACCGCGGGCCGGCCGACGCTCAGGAAGCCAGGCTCAAAACGCCCGGCGTCCCGGCTACGCAACAGCCCCTGTCTCCACGGTGCGCCGACGAGGCGCCCGCACCAGGGACAGGATCAAAGCCCATGCGGCGGATCTGTTCATCGCCAACGGGTATCACGCGACTTCAGTCGAGGCGATCGCGAAGGCGATGGGCGGATCGCGTGCGACGATCTACCAGTACTTCACCAGTAAGGAAGACATCTACGCCGAACTGGTGCGGGAGTGCGAAGACACCGTCTTGGCGCACGCCCATACCCTCACCGATCTCGGCCCGCACGTCCAAGGACTGCACAACCTGCGCCGCTGGCTGTACGAGTGGGCCGACATCTACGACAGGTATGCGGTGGTCCTGCTGGAGTTCCCCGGCATCGGTACCTTCGACAGCCTTCCCGTCACCGACGCCGGCCCGGTCGCCAGGGAGTTTCGCGCCCTGATCACCGAGCGGCTCACCGCGGTCGGGATCACCGGACTGGATCCAGCCGACGCGGCCAGCGCCCTGATGCGGATCTCGCACATGGTCAATCTGTACCGTTATCGCGGGATGTTCGATCTGCCCAGCCGCACCGCAACTTCAGATTCTTTGGCCATCGCTTTGCAGCTGATGTTGTTCCCGGACACCCCCGCCGGGGTGATCGGCACAGACCCCCCAAAGGTCAAGCGGGCACCCGATACTGCAGCCGTCCCAGAACCGAGCCGCCGATCAGCGTCAGCCGGCGCCGACGACTGGCCCGCGCGAGAGGACGTTTTGTCAGTCAGCTCAACGTTGTTCGCCGCACGCGGGTACTACGCGGTCTCCATGGATGACATCGCCGCGGCTGCCGGCATCAGCCGTGCCACGCTGTACCGCTACTTCAACAGCAAAACCAAAGTACTTGCCGAGCTCACCACTTCAGCGCTCAGCGAGAGTTCACGACTAGCGGCCGATTTATACGCGCTCGCCGATGGTTTCGATGGGGCGGCACTGCAAGCCTGGATAGGACGCTACGTCACGTTCCACCGCAGTTTCAGTGGCGTCATCCGAGCGTGGTTTGACGGCGCTGTGGCCGAGCAATTGTCGAGCGAAGAACTCCGCGCCGGAATCGGGCAGATGAGTGGCGCCGTGACCGCCGTCCTCGATCGCGCCGCGCTGCCGGCCGGCATGGACCGCCGGGCCGCAACCGCCATCTTCATGGCGGTACTCGGGCGTATGACCGAACCGACCGAGCCGTCTTCGCTGAGCGATGACGCCGATCGCACGGCTCGCCTCATGGTGCTGTTGCTGCAGAGATCGTTGTTGCGGTGCATTCAACGGACGCGGACGAAGGGGCATGGCGGTAGCGGGAAGTAACAGAGAGGTACCTGCGCTGCAGTTGCGGAGGTGACGACCGAGTACACGAACTCCCCCGGATCTGGGTGACAAGTTCCCGAAGGGCCGGTTCGGCGTCATGGCCAACATAGCCTTCCAACCACGCCGCACACTTCTCGATAACGTCGCCAGGTACTGACAACCTCAACCGCACCACCGCTGCCATCAGAAACCGGGTGGAAGAAAGTGTTTCACCGCTGCCGAGACTGACGTAGAGCTTGGCCCGCTCTACGCGGCGTAGATGTGGTCCAACAAGCTCGGCCAGTTCCCAAGCCACCGCATTGATTTCCGCCATGTCTCGCTCGTCAATCTCTCCACTTCGCGCCGCAAGCGCCAACCAGATGCGCTCAGTCCACAGAATGCCGTAGGCACTATTTATCTAACCATATAGCGCTATACGTTGCACGGCCAACATGCTTGAGACAGTGAGAAACTCCGCGCTACCTCGATGCAGCGAGCGACAATGATCACATCTTGACGTTGGCGAAAGAGAATGTGACTGTGCGTGAAACTGACACCACGACAGTCGATTTCGATAGAAGATCATGCTCGGCGGACAAAATCGAACCCTGTGCGATGACCCCCCGAATCGCTTCGTAGGACGCAAAGCGATCAGCGACGACGCACGCGGCCGTACCTGGCCCGGTTGTCCCATCGAGTCCATCGACCTCGACTCGCAAGAATTCGCCCTCCTGACCGAGAACGCACGCGGGCAACGCCAACAGCTGCCCGTCGGCGTCGGTCACACAGATCGCTCCTGCCGGTGCCTCGCCGAGGAACGCCGTCAACTCATCCGCTGACATCGAGACCGGACCGGCCCTGCGCTCACGTGCCACGATCACCCTGAACCCACATTGTTTGTCTCCGTGGGCAATCGAGCTGCAACAACTTCGTCAAGCGCCACCCGGATAAAGCACCGCTTGCCGCTGATCAGCCGGTCGCGCACGGTGGCCACCACTGAGTCGGGCACCCGTCCGTCTGACGCTCCGGCTCCGGTCATCTCGTCGATCTGCTCGACTGATGGCCGATAGATCTCCGCGGTACCGCGCACCGACACCCAGGCGTCCGAACCGTCCTGGTCGCCCCGCACGACGCACGCCACGGCGGAATCTGCCAACAAATGCTGCACTTTCGGGCTCTTGGCATAAGTCGTGAAGTACAGACTCTCGGGGTCGCATCCGATGGATTGCATCGCGTAGCCGATCGGCCGCCCCGACTGGTCTCGACAAAACAGGAACGCGCGCCGATGGTAGCGCAGAAAATCAACGACCCTGGCCGCATCCGTCATTGCACCATCAGCTCGCTCTGGGACCAGAGTCGCTCGGCCAGCGTCGTGTCGTCTGATAAGCCGTTTGCTTTCACCGGCTTTCGCTTCCCGTAATGCAGACCCGGGGACCAGTCGACTCCCGGCCGTGAACCCGCCAACCACACCAGGGTGTCTGCACCTTGTTCGGGTGACAGCAGGAATCGGTTTACCACGGAGTGGTAGATGAACTTCATCAGCAACGTTGAGTCGGCCCCGAAGTTCGACGCCACAGGACCTGGCTCGAATGACGCCGCAGCGACGCCGGCATCGGCGCATCTGCGGTGAAGCTCTTTGGTGAACAGAATATTCGCGAGCTTGGCCGCCGAGTAGGCACCAGTGGCGGAGTATCCCTTCTGTCCATCCAAGTCATCCAACCGGATCCGACCACGACGGTTGACGCTGCTCGACGTGGCGATCACAGTTGCTTTGCTGGTGATGAGGCGCGGCAGAACCAATTTCGTGAGCAGGAACGGCGCAAGGTGGTTGACCTGGAACGTCATCTCGTGGCCATCGACAGTCGTGCGACGGGGTCCCATGATGCCACCGGCGTTGTTGCACAACACATCGATGACGGGATAGTGCTCCAGCAACTCGTCAGCCAGTCGGCGAACGTCATCGAGCCGGGAGAAGTCGCCGATGTGATGGTGGCCGCCCACCTCTTCGGCGACCGCCTTCGTCTTATCGACCGAACGCCCCACCACAACGACCGTGTGCCCCGCTTCACTCAAGGCGCGCGCCGCCGCACGACCGATCCCGTCGCTGCCGCCGGTGATGACGATCGTCTTGGCCATGAGACCTCACTTCGATGCTGGTACTTCGGCCCGATGACGCAGCAGAATCGACGCCAGCCCGGCCGGTTCGGAGATCATGGCGTTGTGACAGGTATCGAGTTCGATGACCTCGTCCACGCCGCCGAGGTTTTCGATGAATCGGCGCTGATCTTCGACCGCAAGCACGTGATCGCGCAGGGTGAGGATCCAGGTACGAGGCACATCCGTCGGCATCCGCGATCGGTCGACCGGTTCGTGAACGATGCTGGGCGACTCGGGAACCAAGAGGCTCTGTGAGAGCGCGCGCTGTTGGTCGGTCATTCCGTTGCAGAACATCCAGCGCGCCATCCACGCGGGAAGCCGGTCGATGTTCATCCGGGCGAAGAAGCGCACCGGCGGTATCAATGTGCTGACGACATTCTTGCCATCAGGCGGCACATTGCAGGCCAGGAGAACGATCTCATGCACACGTCTGGCACCGAGGCGCGCCACAACGCCGGGAATGACGATTCCTGCCAATGAGTGACCGACCAGGATCACATAGTCGAAGCCGGCCTGTTCGATCTGCCCCACGACGGCGTCGACGCACTCGGCGATCGTCAGAGTCCGCATATCCGCTGGTATACCTTGCCTGCCAGGGAGATTCGCGGCAAGATACCGTAGTTGCGGTGAACGGCGCTGCATTTCCTCGATGGTCGGTTGCCAGCATCGACCATCGAACTTGCCGCCGTGGATGAAGACGAACGCGGGCTTGGCTGCTGCGGTCATTGCTCTACAGCGCGGTGAAGCCGGCATCCACCGGAAGAGTGGCTCCTGTGATGTATCGCGCTTTGTCGCTGGCGAGCCACACCACCACGTTGGTGACATCCTGCGCTTCGATGAACGGAACCGGCAGCAGGTTGGTCGCGAGTTTCGGCACCGAAGGATTCTCCTGGAACACCCGGCCCATGTGTTCGTTGAGCACCATGGGAGTAGCCACCCCGGTGGGATGGATCGTGTTGACCCGAATGTTGTGCTCGGCGTATGCATATGCGGCTGACCGCATCAGACCAACGACACCATGCTTGGACGAGGCGTAGCCGAACGCGGCCGCCGACCCGTCGCCACCGCGGCCGACCAAGCCTTGCGTCGAACTCGTCAGGATGATCGAACCACCCTTTCCCTTACGGATGATCGAAGGCACTGCGGTGACGATCGTGTTCCAGGTGCCGAAGAGGTTGGTTTCGACGATGTCGCGATAGACCTGCTCGTCGAGCGGGTCGGTCCGGCCGGTCGCGACCACACCGGCATTGGCCACCACGATGTCTATGTCGCCGAGCTCGGCAATCCCCGACTGCACGCTGTTCTGTAGATCGGCGAGGTGGCGAACGTCGCAGACGTAGGCCGCGACGCGTCGGCTCGTATCCTGAACGAGCCGGACGGTCTCGTCGAGATCCTCTTTGGTTCCCAGCGGGTACGGAATCGAGTCGACGTCTGCGGCGATATCGACCGCGATGATGTCGGCGCCTTCTTCGGCCAGCGCCACGGCGTGGCTGCGTCCTTGGCCCCGTGCTGCGCCGGTAACCAACGCGACCTTGCCTGACAACTGTTCCATACCGATCCCCTCTACCCTGCGCTCGACGGCGTGGACTGGCGGCTGAAATAGGCGAGCGGTCGCTCGACGAACTCGAAGACCACACCGTCGGGTGAGCGCAGGAACGCGATGTGCAAACCCTCGATCTTCGTCCCCGGCAGGGGGCACCACACCGGATCTCCCATTCGCTCAACAGAATCGGGCGCCGCCGCCAGCGCGTCATGCACGTTCTCCACCCGCAGCGCGCAACGGTACAGACCCTGCCGGTTACCGCCCCACGGCACCGGCGTAGGGGTAATGGACGGGTGCTGCACCACCACCAAGGAGAATTGATGTCCGTCCTCGGCCAGCGCGTAACGCGCTACCACACAGTCGGTGTCGCTTGATCCGCCAGGGGCCAGTTGGCCACCCGCCACCGAGACCGTCTTCGGCGCGTCTACCTCCTCGAACCCGATGGCGGTCAGGAACTCACCGGTCGCGGCAGCGTCGATCGCCGCGATCCGGATCCCGTTGAACAGGGCGCCTTTCGACGCATCCGCACCGGCGGGCAGTTGGGTCAACTCGATCACCACACCATCCGGGTCGAGCGCAAGCACCGACTTCCCGCCACCGATCAGGGCGTCCACCGGCTCCCCCACCGCCAGCCCCGCGTCTCGTAGCTCCGCGGCCGCCCCCTCGACGTCCGCGACCCCCAACTGCGCGGCACGAATCCCGGGCCGTACCGGATCAGCACTCGGATCGCGACTCAGCGTAGGCGAGAAGTACTCGATGGCCTCCAATGCGCAGCCGCCACGCCCACCGCGGGCATCGTAAAGAAACGATGTGGCGCAGAAGGTTTCACCGTCCAGACCGAGAATCGTTCCGTCGGTGGCTACCTTCGGGTCGGTACGCATCCGCGCGTGCAAGCCCAACACGCCGCTGTACACCCGCTCGGTGGTGTCCAACGAAGCACAGTTGAGGTTGACGTGCAGGAAACGTCGCGCCAGAACGTCGGCCGCCACTACAGCACCACCGAGTTGATCTTGAAGTCGATGATCGCGTCCTCGTTGAATCCCAGTTCAGCGAGCAACGCGTCCGTGTGCTCACCATGTCCGGGTGCACAAGTCAGATTCAACGGCACCTCGTCGAACTGCACCGGGCTGGCCGCCAAAGCGAACTCGTTGCCATGTGCGTCCGTGGTGCGCGGCAGGTACCCGTTGGCGATCACCTGCGGATCCTCGTGAACCTCGTGGGCGGTACGCATGACGTCCCACACGCCGTCGAAGCCCGCAAACGCTTTCTCCCAGTGGGAAAGATCCTCGGATTCGAAGCTGCGACGCAACTCAGAGATGCACTCGACACGGTTGCCGAACCGCACCGCGGCATTGGCGAACCGCTCGTCATCGATCAGATCGGGCCTGCCCAGCCGAGTGCAGAAGTCCGACCAGAATCGGTCCGCCTGCAGCAGCACGAACGCGATGAACCGGTTGTCACGGGTCTTGTAGATGCTGGCGATCGGATTCGGCATCTCGTCCAGATTGAACTTCGGGATGTCCTCTCCGGTGACGCCGGAACCGACGATGTCCGGGCCGAGCTGCCAGATAGCTGCATTGAGCAGTGACACGTCAACGACGGAGGGTTCGCCGGTTCGCTCACGTTTCACCAATGCCGCAGCGATACCACCGGCAATCGCCAGTCCGCCGTATGCGTCCCCGAAGGCCGGCCGCTGAATCGGCGGATAGGAGCCGGCGCCGTCGGAGTACGCGTCGCCGATGCCGCCGCGTGCCCAGTAGGCCGCGAGATCAAAGCCGCCCTGCGAAGCCTGGTCACCCTTGGTCCCATAGCCGTGGCCCCGGGCGTAGATGATCTTCGGATTCCGCGCCCGGACCTGGTCGACGTCGATGCCCATGCGCTGCCGCGAATCCGGCAGCAGATTCGTCACGAACACGTCAGCGGTCTCGATCAGCTTCATCAGCAACTCCAGCCCCTCGGGTGTGGAGGTATCCAGCCCGATGCTGCGCTTGCCGCGGTTGGGCTGCTCGATGAAGTGATTCACACCCCCTGCGCCGGTGACGATTCCGGAGCTGATCAAACCCCGCTGAGGGTCACCGGTCTCGGGATGTTCGACCTTGATGACGTCGGCTCCCCAGTCGGCGAGCACGGCACCCGCGGCGGGGACGAATGTCCATGCCGCCAGCTCGACCACACGGATTCCGTTGAGAATGTCTGTCATTGCCTGCCTCGCTTCATGTCGGTGGCTGTGGTCAGTGGGAGCGGATCCCGAACTGGATGTCGTCGATGCTCCGAAACGGTGTGAAACCGGGCTTGCCGTACCACGACGGGCGGGCCTGGTGACCGGGCTGAGGACGCGCCCAGTCGACCCACGGCCCCCAGTCGGCCCGGCTCAATTTGTCCTCGAGGGTCTGTGGGAAAGCGCGCTCGGCTTTTGCATAGCGTCGCGCGAAATCCTTCATCTCGCCCATGATCCAAATGTCTTCCTCGCGACTCCACTTGCCGCCGCCGGCGTAGTCGACGATCTGATAGGACGGGAAATCGATCGGTGGAGCCCCCGGTTCGGGGTTGTCGGCCCGGTTGAGGCACTCGTACACCACCCGGTCGCCGTCGATGACATACCACTTCAGGACGGTGTACACCATGGGCGAAGCGCCCATGGTGCCTTCAAGGTACGGCGCAATCTCGTTGGGGCCGACGAAAGTTCCGTAGAAGTGGTCGAAGTAGGGCGCGTCATCGGTGAACAGTTCGGCCCACCCAACCCAATCCTCCATCACAGGTCCGGTCAGGTAGTAATGCCGGAACTCACGTTCGATCTCCGCACGATCAGCCATGGTTACGGCGCTCCGCCGTCGGCGTAGATGGTCTGGCCTGTCACGAATGCACACCGATCCGACAGGAGGAACGCGATCAGCGCACCGATCTCGTCGGGTTGCCCCGGGCGGGCCAGCGCCGCATCGAACCCGAAGTCTTCGACAAGGGCCCGCTCCAGCGCCTCTTCGTACGGATAGCCCTTGTTTTCCGCAACGTAGCCGCGAATGGCGTGCAGCGCATCGGTTTCCACCGCGCCGGGCGCGATGGAGTTGGCCCGGATGCCGTCTTTGCCATACGTGCGGGCGATGCCACGGGTGAATGTCGCCACCGCGGCCTTCAGGCTGGCGTACGGCAGCCGTGGCTCATGCGGCGCACGTGACGAGTAGGCGGACGTGGTGACGACCGCCCCTTTCGTCTTCACCAGATGTGGGATTGCTGCCTGAACACTCCGTGTCGTCGCGAGCAGCACATCATGAAAGGCCGCGTCCCACGCCTCGTCATCCGAATCGACCGGCATCATGCCCGCAGTGCCCATCGTGACGGCGATGCCGTCGAGGCGGCCCAACAGTGTCACCGCCTCGGTCACGGCATCGACGGCCGCGCCGGCCTGACTCACGTCGGCGGTGACGGCGTACACCGCCGACGCGCCGGCCTCGGCGAGAGCATCGGAAGCCGCTTTGGCCCTCGTCTCATCACGGCCGATCACTGCGACGGTGGCCCCGTCGGCAGCCAACACCTTGGCGCCGGCCAGGCCCATCCCAGCCGTACCTCCGACGAAGACATATGCCTTGTCGCGGACATTCAAATCCACCGACGATCGCCTTTCATTAGTGAACAGTACTGTCAGAAGCGTATCGGAGCTGGCCGCCGAAATGAAGGGGTTGATCTGACAGAGCAATATCTAGCTGCAACAACTTCATGCACTAAGACGTCAGATATTCAGTCCGTCGTGTAGGCGATGAGCTTGGTCTGCAGGTGCTGCTCGAATCCCTCGACGCCGTTCTGCCTGCCGATGCCACTCATCTTGTAGCCGCCGAACGGTGCGTCTGCCGCATAGAAGATGCCGCCGTTGACATTGACCGATCCGGTGCGAATGCGGCGAGCGACGGCCATCGCGCGCTCGTAGGAACCCAGGACGGTGCCGGCCAGACCGTAGGTCGAGTTGTTGGCCATTTCTACTGCACCGTCATCGCCGCCGTCGTATGGCGTGATGGTGATGACCGGGCCGAAGATCTCCTCCTGGAATACCCGGTGCTCGGGCGCGACATCGGCGAGAACAGTTGGCGCGACGAAGTATCCGCGGTCCAGCCCCGCGGGCTTACCGCCGCCGACAGTCACCCGCGCGCCCTGCTCCTTGGCCACCCGGATGTAGTCCAGCACCCGATCACGCTGTTTCGCCGACACCAACGGACCGCAGAAGTTCGCCGGGTCACCGGGATCACCAACGGGCACTCCGGCGAATGTCGCGGTCGCCATGTCCACGGCTTCGTCATAGTGCTTGCGCGGCACCAACATCCGGGTAGTCAGAGCGCAGCCCTGCCCGGAGTGCATCAGCGCACCGATGCAGCCGGGAACCGTCGTTGCAAGGTCCACGTCATCGAGCAGCAGGTAGACCGACTTGCCGCCCAACTCCAGCAGGTTGCGTTTCATGGTCGAGGCGGTGAGCTGCTGGATCAGCTCGCCAACGGCGGTCGAGCCGGTGAAGGAGATCATGTCTACGCGCGGATCCGTCAGCAGACGCTGGGCGACATTGTTGTCGGAGGCGGTCACGATATTCACCACACCCGGTGGGATATCGGTCTTTTCGGCGATGATGCGACCCCAGCGCAGCACGCTCCACGGGGTCTCGATAGCCGGCTTGAGCACCATGGTGTTACCCGTGGCCAGGATCTGGCCGACCTTGTTGGCCACGATCTCGACCGGAAAGTTCCACGGCGTGATCGCGCCGACGACGCCCATCGCCTCCTTGACCACAATGCGGTTGTAGGGCGTGCCCATCTTGGCGTCTTGGCCGAGTTCACGTTCCCAGGCGAACTCCGAGATGTATTCCGCGGGCCAGCGGATCGCATCGGCGAGCGGCCAGTCCAACTGGGCGATGTACGTCATGCCCAACGGCGCGCCTGCCTCGGCGACCAATTCGGCGCGCATGTCCTCCTTCTCCTGTTGCAGCGCCTCGTGCAACTGCATCAGGCAGCGTTGGCGGAATTCCCGGTTGGTCGACCAGTCGGTGGTGTCGAAGGCATGCCGGGCCGCTGCGATCGCCGCGTCCATATCGTCGGCGCCCGCATCCGCGGCGACGCCGAGTAGCTCTTCGGTGGCGGGGTTGATGTTGTCGGCGGTCCGTCCGCTCGTCGCGTCACGCAACTGGCCGTCGATGAACAGTCGGGTCTCGGGGTTGAAGTTGACGGTGGCGGCAGCGATGGGTGAAGCCGTCATTGGCAGTCCCTCTCCTGGAAGTGTCGGCGTGGGCTATTGTAGCCCTTTATAGATAATTGTTTAGCGGATTCGGTGCCCACCGGATCCCCGACCCGATGAGAGGGGGACCGGTTGACCGCCCCTGCCGACAGCGCCGTAACCGGCCGCCATCAAGACGAGTATGTCTCCCAAGTAGCGGTGTACCGCCAAGAATTCCGGCGTTACCTGCATGAGCTGGACGCGGCCGACCAATGGCGCTCGGCCGCGTTCACCAGCGCCGAGGACGGCCTGGCCCACGACGCCACCGTGATGGCCCGCCTGTACGCCGACGGCTGGAACAGGTACGGCTGGCCGGAGTCCGCGGGAGGCCTGGGCGGCAACGAAATCCACCGCGCCGTGTACTACGAAGAACTCGGCCACGCCATGCTGCCGATCCCGGCCCAGCATTGGACGCTGGAAACGCTCGGGCCCGCCCTGCTCAAATTCGCGCCGCACCTGGGCGCCCAGTACCTGCCCGGCTACCTCAGCGGCGCCGAGTGGTGGGGCCAGAGCTTCTCCGAGCCGGAGTCGGGCAGCGACTTGGCTACCCTGCGCACCCGTGCGGTCGACGACGGTGCCGGCGGGTTCGTCATCAACGGCCAGAAGATCTGGACCAGTCAGGGGCCGACAGCGACGAGGCTGTTGGCGCTGGTGCGCACCGGTGCGGCCGAAAGCCGCCATCGCGGGCTGACCATGATCATGGTCGACGCCGACGCGCCGGGAGTCACCATCCGCCCGATCGCGTTGGCCAGCGGTCGGCGTGAGCTGGCCGAGGTGTTCTTCGACGATGTGCGTGTGGACGCTGATCGCGTCGTCGGCGAGGTCGGCGGCGGCTGGGCCGTGGCGATGCACCTCATGCAGTACGAGCGGGGCATGTACGGCTACGCCGTACTCAACAAGGTCCTCACCGAGATGAGCCGGCTGCGGGCCGAGATGGTCGCCGTTGGTGCCACCGAAGCGCAGCGCGGGCGCTTCGCCCGGGTGTATGTCCAGGTTGCCGCCGCGCAGGCCCGTACCGCTACCACGGTGCGCCGCCTCGCCGCGGGTGAGGCGGTCGGCGCGGACAGCAGCATCGACAAGCTGTTGTTCGGCCGAGCCGAGAAAGAGGTCAACGACCTCATTCTGGAAATCAACCGCGAACAGATGATTGCAGGCAACAGCAGCGCAGTTCTGAACACCGCGCGCGCCGAATGGTGGTATTCGCGGGCCGCCACAGTGATGGGCGGTACGGCCGAAGTACAACGCGGAATCATCGCCGACCACCTTCTCGGACTCCCCAAGGAGAGGGGCAAATGACCGATGACACGTGGCCGATGGTCGAGGAGGCCGTGTTCCGGCTCTTCGACGAACTGGCCGGCAAGGGCGCACCGGAACACGTGGCGATCGGGCCGCGTCTGGCCGAACTGGGCTGGTCGGATATCGAAGCCGAGTACCCGGTCGAGGCCTGTGAACTGCTGTTCCGCGCGCAGGGCCGATCACTGGCGCTGACCGACTGTCTGGACCGGGTGATGCTGGCCGAGTTGGGCGCGATACTCGCCGAACCCGCCGACCACATCCTGCTCCCCGACCTCACCCCCGGGTATCTTCCGGGTTCCGACCAACACCGGGTATCGGGCATCGTGCTCGGCCCGCTCGAGGGCAGGGTGGTGGTCCCGGTGCCGGGGCCGATGGGAGCGGTGTCGCTCGGTGTGGTCGACACGTCGCAGCTGCACGGTGAGCGCCTGGACACCTTCGACGCATCGACGTTCTGGACACGGGTCAGCGGACCCCTGGACGCCCCCCTGATCGAGGCGTCCGCCCAGTGGAACCAGGCGCTCGCCGCGGCGCAGCGCGCGCTGGCCACGGAGCTGGTGGCGCTTGCCGACCAAGCGCTGCGCATCGCGGTCGACCACGTCAGTGTGCGCGTGCAGTTCGGCGGACCGATCGGATCGTTCCAATCGCCGCGACACGCGCTGGCCGACGCATCGGCGGTCCTCGCCGGCGCGAAGGCACTCCTCGGCGAGTCGTGGCGCTACGGCGGCCAACTCTCGGCGGTGACCGCCAAGGCCGCAGCCGGGCGGGCGCATCGCGCGGTCAGCGACGTGGCATTGCAGGTGTGCGGTGCGATCGGCCTGACCGCCGAACACGACCTCCACCGCTACGTCACCCGCGGGTTCCAGCTGGATGCACTGTGCGGCACACCCGATCAGCTCGAGTCGTTCTTGGGCGAACGACTCTTCGAGACCTACGCCCCCGGCCGCGCGCTCCCCGCTGTTGTCACCTGGACCAACTGACCTGCCGAGCAGAGGGAAAATACATGCGCCGCAATATCTTCGAGGAAGTTCACGATGACTTCCGGGCTACCGCACGGGCATTCTTCGAGCGGGAATGCGTGCCGAATGTCGAGAAGTGGGAACGTGACGGCAAGGTCAGCCGCGAAGCCTGGCTGGCCGCAGGCGAACACGGCTTGATCGGCTGGGAATTCGACGAGAAGTACGGCGGATTGGGTGTCAAGGATTTCCGGTTCAACCAGATCATCTCCGAGGAGATGTTCGGCACCGGGTCGGTCGGCATCGGCCTGGGCGTACAGAACGACATCCTGATGCCATATCTGAACAACCTCACCACCGATGAACAAAAACAACGGTGGCTGCCCAAGTTCATCTCCGGTGAATACATCGGGTCCATCGCGATGTCCGAACCCGCGGCCGGGTCGGACCTTGCCGGCATCAAGACCACGGCCCGAGACGAAGGCGACCACTGGGTGGTCAACGGACAGAAGACCTTCATCAGCAATGGTCTGCTGTCCAAGCTCGTGCTGACGGCCGTCAAGACCGACCCGTCGGCCCGGCACAAGGGCATCAGCCTGCTGATGATCGAAGACGGCATGGAGGGGTTCACTCGGGGCCGCAAGCTCGACAAGATCGGCCAGTACTCCGCCGACACCGCCGAGCTGTTCTTCGAGGACGTCAAGGTGCCCAAGGAGAACCTGGTCGGAGAACTGAACCGCGGCTTCTACCACCTGGTGTCCAACCTGCCCAGCGAACGGGTCGGCGTGGCCTGCTACGCGCTGCCCGCTGCCCGCCGCGCCCTCGATCTGACCAAGGCCTACGCCCTGGAACGCACCGCGTTCGGCCAGCCGATCGGCAAGTTCCAAGTCAACCGGCACTTCCTTGCCGAGATGCAAACCAAACTCGATGCCGCCCAAACCTATCTGGATCAGTGCGTGCTGTCAGTCAACGACGGCACCCTCAGCGACCAGGACGCCGCAGGCCTGAAATGGTGGACCTCCGAAGTCCAGTGGGAGATCATCGACCGATGCCTCCAGCTGTACGGCGGCTACGGCTACATCAACGAGTACGAGGTGGCCAGGCTCTGGCGTGACTCGCGGGTCCAGCGGCTCTACGCAGGCACCACCGAGATCATGAAGGACCTGATGGGCCGGGCGATGGGATATTGACGATGGCGGCGATGATCTTGGTCACGGTTGGCCCCGCATCCCCAGATCAGCTCGGAGATTCGGTTAACCTGCAAAATAGTTAGTTGATTCCTAGTTTGCACTAGCGGTGGAGGTTGTAATGGAGGTCACTAGTCTTCGAGAGCCGAAGATGGCCGATCGGGTGGCCACGGTGCTGCGCCGGATGTTCATCCGCGGCGAGATCACCGAAGGCACCATGCTGCCACCGGAATCCGAGTTGATGGAGCGCTTCGGGGTGTCGCGGCCGACGCTGCGCGAAGCGTTCCGGGTGCTGGAGTCTGAGTCGCTGATCCAGGTCCAGCGCGGGGTGCGGGGCGGCGCCCGCGTCACCCGGCCCCAGCGCGAGACGTTGGCCCGCTACGCCGGGCTGATCTTGGAATATGAAGGCGTCACGGTCAAGGACGTCTACGACGCCCGGGTCACCCTGGAAGTGCCGATGGTCGAGCAGTTGGCCAAGGACCGTAACCCCAAGGTCATCGCCGAACTCGAGCAGATCGTCGAACGCGAATCACAGCTGGAACCCGGCAGCGATGCCGTCGACCAACTCACCGATTTTCACGCCGCGATCTCACGCTTGTCGGGCAATGCCACGTTGCAGATCGTCAGCGACATGCTGCACCACATCATCGAGAAGGCCAACCGTTCGCTGCAGCCCACCAAGGGGACCCGCGCCGAGCAGGCCGTCCGCCGGTCGGCCAAGACTCACCGGATGGTGCTCGACATGATCAAGGCCGGCGAAGTGGAAAAGGCCGGCGAACTCTGGAAGAAGCACCTGCAGAAGGCAGAGGAGTTCGTCCTCTCCGGATCCGAATTGTCCACTGTCGTCGATCTTCTCGAATGACCGGCATCGACGCGCGCCCCACCGAGTACGACCTGGAGACGCCGGACTCCATTCAGGTCCGGTTCGGGATCGAATACCTGGAGTCCGACCCGGACGAGGCCACCGCGGTGTTCTCGATGCCGATGGAACGCTTCCGCAATCCCATCACCGGCGCCCCGACGGTCGGACCGTTGGCCATCCTGATCGACGCAGCGGGCGGGATCGTGAATCACTACCGCCGCCCCACCGGCCAATGGACGGTGTCCTCGGAGTTGTCGGTGGAACTCAGCCCCGATGACACGAAGGATCTCGACGGACCGGTCATTGCCAGTGCCCGCACTCTGGGCCCAATCGAAGCGACCTCGCTGTCGATCTGCACCCTGACCTATCGCGGGACCGTCATCGGTGGCGGCACGGTGCGATCGTTCTTCATTCCGGCTGACGGCGTTCTCATCACGCGGCCACCGGAGACGTTGCAGCGGTCGGCCGAGACCACCCTGGCGGACCTGATGGCGCTGGAGATCCGCTCGGACGCGCACGGCCAGGTACTGGCGCAGCGCGTGGATACCAACCTCAACAACGACATCGGCATCGTGCACGGCGGCGTGGCAGCGGCCGGACTCGAACTCGCCGCCTCGGCGGCGATCAACGGCACCGCCGGCGGGCTGCAGACCGGCTCGCTGCGGGTGAACTTCCTGCGCCCCTTCTTCGCCGGCGCCCATTCGCGTTACGTTGGTACGCCGCTACGGGTGGGCCGCAACACCGGCATCGGCGACGCTCAGGCCATCGGTGATGACGGTAAGGTGGCGGTCACCGCGCGGGTGACCGCCTACCGCTGAGCCGATCCCCCGGTCGCTGCGCTCCTGCCCGCCGAACCCGCTACTTCTTGGCGCGCGCCCGGAATGCCGCGACCCGTTCCTTGAACTCCGGGGTCGAGAACGACGTCAACTCCTCGGCCAGTGCATATTCCAGCACACCGTGTGCAGCACGGGACAGGTGCATGTTCAGGGCCACCTTCGACGACCGCAGGGCCTGCGGCGGAAGGGCGGCCAGTCGCTCACCGAGCGCCAGCGCCTCATCGAGCACCGCATCGTCGCCGACCACTTTGGTGACCAGGTTCAGCTTCTCCGCAATCGGAGCGGTGATCCGATCCCCAAGCAGCACATACTCTTTGGCCTTCATCATGCCGATCAGCAGCGGCAGCATCGCCGCGCCGCCGTCGCCGGCGGTCAGGCCGACCGCGACATGCGGGTCGGCCAGGTAGCTACTCTCCCCCATCACCAGCAGATCACTCAGCAGCGCGATCGAACAGCCCAGACCCACCGCGGGCCCGTTGACCGCGGACACCAGCGGTTTGGGGAAGTTGATCACCTCGAGGAAGACCGTACGCGCTTCGTGGATCTGGAAGGCCCGCGCCGCCTCGTCCTCGATCAGCCGGCCGAACATCACCATGTCGCCGCCGGCCGAAAAGGCTTTCCCCACACCGGTAGTCACGACCGCGCGCACGTCATCGTCGGCCTCGAGCACCCGCCAGATGGTGGCAAACGCGTGGTGTACCTCCTCGGTGACCGCGTTGAGCGCCTCGGGTCGGTTGATGCTCACAACATGGACGTTGCCGTGCTTCTCCACCAGCAGCCAGGGGGCGAACTGCTCGTAGCCGGCCAAAGTGGAGATCTCCGAAGTCGTCATGTGATGTCCTGTCAGTTCTTCTCGTTGGAAAGGATGGTGACCGCAGAAACCGCGGTCGGACCGCCGATGTTGTGGGCCAGGGCGACGCGGGCGCCATCAACTTGATTCTCCGCTTCACCACGCAGCTGGTTGAACAGTTCGTAGCATTGCGCGACCCCGGTCGCGCCCGGCGGGTGCCCCTTGGCTTTCAGCCCCCCGCTGGGGTTGATCGGGATCGATCCGCCGACGTAGTGTTCGCGGCCCTCGACAAGTTTGTAGGCCTCGAACCGTTCGGCGAACCCGAGGTCCTCGTAGCTGATGAGCTCGACGCCGGTGAAACAGTCATGAATCTCGGCGACGTCGATGTCGCGCGGGGTCACACCGGCCATTGCCATCGCTGCCTTGGCGGCCCGCACCGTCGGCGGGAAGGTCGTCATATCGCCCTTGTGCTGATGCATCACCCGGTCCATGCCCAGCCCGACGCCGCGCACCCAGACAGGGCGATCGGTGTAGCGGTCGACGACCTCCTCAGCGGCGAGAATGACCGCCGCGGCGCCGTCGCTCTGCGGCGTGCAGTCATACAGCCCGAACGGTTCCACCACCATCGGCGCGGCCAGCGCTTGTTCGACGGTAATCTCGTACCGCAGTTGGGCTTTCGGATTCTTCAGCGCGTGGAAATGGTTCTTCACCGCCACCATCGCCATGTGTTCCTTGGTCGCAGGCGACTCGTGCAGATACCGATTGACGTGCAGCGCGAAGTTCGCCGGCGCCACCAGCCCCAGCGGATAGTCCCAGGCGTTGTCGCGGGTCATCGCCGCCCAGTCCCAGAACGTCGTGGTAGACGAGGTTTCCCGCACCTTGTCCGCACCGAGCACCAACACCACGTCGTAAAGACCAGACGCGATGGCCAGGGTGCCATTGCGGATCGCGTCATTACCAGTGGCGCAGGCATTTTCGACGCGGGTGACCGGGATGTCGGTCAGGTCGAGAGTGTCGGCCAGGATGCCGGACGGGAACCCGTCGGTGGTGGACAGCTCGCCGAACCAGGCGGCCTGGATATCCGATTTCTTGATGCCCTTGTCGACGTTGGCCACCGCCTCGGCGTAGGCCATCGGGACCAGGTCTTTGATACCGAGATCGAAATGCTCGGCGAACGGCGTCATCCCGGCGCCGACGATCGCGACGTTCCTCATGAGTGGCCTCCTTCCGCGGTCGTTGGCCAAAATGCGTACCCGTAGTCGGGGACGCCGGCACGGTCGGCGATCTTGCGCAGGACCACCGACCCGGACTGACCGATGGTCGCCTCACCGGCCGGGACGCCCGTCACCTTCATCAGTACCCGCACAGGACTGCCGTCGAGTTGGACGACGGCGATCGAATATGGACTGGACAGGTCCGGCACCGGAATCCGAATGGTGGTCTGGGTATACACAGTTCCTGTACGCGGCAACGGTTCGAGTCGGTAGTCGGTGACCAGGCCACCGTCGTCGTCGACGCGGGCGCGCGGCGGGAACTGGGGTGCGGTGTCGATTCCGGGCCGCTCGTCGAACACCGCCGCCTCCCAGCGCAGCTTCGGTTCGAACGCACGGGCGTAGGCGGGCAACGAGATCGGGATGCCGTTGCCGTCAGCAGTGCGGAACTTGGGCAGCTCCCGCGCAGGGCACTCATCGCGAGTAATCGTGGTGGCTTCGACAGACCCGCTGATTTCGGCGGCTGTCACGCTGGACTGCTCGACCGCCACCAAGAGACCGCCCGTCTGACCCTTCTCGATGAGGTCTGCCAAGGACCGAATCACCCCGGATGCCGACGAGATCGGATCATCGATGGCACCGGTAACGTCGACGTCCCCGCCGAGTTCCTTGGCCTTCACACCGACGACGCCCGCGACCGCCTGGGAGCCGTTCAGCCCCAATCGAGCGACGGTCGACTTGACCCCGATTTCGCGCTGCAACCGGGGGTCTCCGTAGTCGTGACGAATGCCGTCCTCACCCCGCACGGTGGTGGGCAGGCTGCGGGTCTGCCGGGCCACCGGCGCCAGGGCTGCACCCTGCACACCTACCAGGGCCGCAGCCGCGGCGTTCGTGGTGGTGGAATCGTCGGCAGCGACGACCAACGTGCCTTCGGAGGCCCCGAGAATCTGGTCGAGCACCGCCGGTGCGCCACCCAGCACTTCGCTGACCGCCACGTCGGCGGGCAGCGACAGTCCGGCCAGCAGCACCGCGCCGTTACCACCTTCCAGCAGCGGGAAGTCGCGCGTCACCAGCACGACCCGACGCGCGGTGGCATCCGGGTCGGCGGCCCGCCCGGCGGCTACTGCCATGGTCAGCGCGTCCTCGTCAGGGCCCTTCACCCGGCGCTTGCCGGCTGCCCATGGTGGCAGGTAGGTGCCGATCGCGGCGACCTGAGTCATTGAATGCCTCGCTTCGGGAATGGCCGCGTTACCGCGACCGACTAATGCGCTATATAGTTATAGCATTCAAGGATACGGCCGAGCGACGGCGGAAGGAAAACCACACTGTGAGCATTGCCGCTCCACGCACTCTGAAGGATCGCGTCATCGTGGTGACCGGCGCCAGCCGCGGCATCGGCGCCGCCATCGCTGTCCGCGCCGCCGCGGATGGCGCCGCCGTGGGACTGCTGGCCAAAACCGACACTCCCAATCCCAAAATCGCAGGCACCCTGGCCGACACCGCGGCCGCCGTGCAGCGCGCCGGGGGGCGGGCCCTTCCGCTGGCCTGCGACGTACGCGATGCCGACGCGGTGGCAGCCGCGATAGCCACGATCGCCGAGTCGTTTGGTGGTGTCGACATCGTGATCAACAACGCCGGGGCCCTCGACCTGCGGCCCACCGACAAGCTGCCCCCGAAAAACCTGTGCCGCCTACTCGAAGTGAACGTTGAGGGGCCGTACGCCGTCGTCCAAGCCGCGCTCCCCTACCTGCACCATTCCGACAACGCGCACGTGGTCAATATTTCTCCCCCTCTGCGTCTGGAACCTCACTGGGTGGGCGCCCACGTCGGACACACCGTGGGCAAGTACGCCGAAAGCCTGCTCACGTTGGGCTGGGCCGACGAGTTCGCCACGGTGCCCATCGCGGTGAACTCGGTGTGGCCGGCCACCACCATCGCCAGTACCGGAATGATGGTTGCGATGGGCGAGGACGCGGTGCGTGCTCAGGCCCGCAGCCCGCAGATCATGTCTGACGCAGTGCACGCGTTGGTGACCCGACCGGCAGGCACGTGCACCGGACACTTCTACACCGACGAGGACATCCTTCGCGAGGAGGGCTGGGATGAGGACGACTTGGACGAATACCGGTTGGCCGCCCGCGAAGAGGATCTGACGCCCAACTTCTACCTGCCGGCTGCACAGTGAATTCCACGAACACGTTGGGTGCCCACTCGGCGGAGCTCGCCAAATTGCGTTCCGCCGTGCGGGATTTCCTGCGCGCCGACCGCGCCGAATTCGGCTGGCAACCCGCCGTCGACTCCTGGCTGGGCAGCTGGGACGAGGGTTTCTCGGCACGGCTGGGCGCTGCCGGGTTCATCGGTCTGACCATCCCGCGCCGTTACGGCGGCCATGAGCTCGGCCACCTGCACCGCTATGTGGTGGCCGAAGAGTTGATCGCGGCAGGAGCGCCGGTGGCGGCACACTGGACCGCCGACCGCCAGGTCGCGCCGAGTCTGCTGACCTACGGCACCGAGGAGCAGCGCGAGCGACTGCTACCGAAGATCGTTGCCGGCCAGCTCTATTCGTCGATCGGCATGAGCGAACACGGTGCCGGGTCCGACCTGGCGGCAGTGACCAGCAAGGCCACCCGTACCGACGGGGGCTGGCTGCTGTCCGGCACCAAAGTGTGGACCAGCGGCGCCCACCATGCCCACCAGGTCGTGGTGCTGGCCCGCACCAGCCCGGCAGATCCTGAGCACCGCCACGCCGGTTTCAGCCAGTTCCTGGTGCCGTGTGCCGCCGAGGGCGTCCGTATCGAGCCCATCGTGCTGATGTCCGGTGCGCACCACTTCAACGAGGTGATCTTCGACCAGGTCTTCGTACCCGACGCAGAGGTGCTGGGCGAGGTCGGAAACGGTTGGCACCAGGTCACTTCCGAGTTGTCGTTCGAACGCAGCGGACCCGAGCGGATCCTGTCCACCGGCCCCCTGCTGTTCGCTGCGATCCGCGCGTTGGGGTCCGGTCCGGCGCCCGATGACCGCACCGCGACAGCCATCGGTGACCTGCTGGCCCGGTTGATCTCGTTGCGGCAACTGTCATTGTCGGTGGCCCGCACGCTCACCGACGGGGGTGATGCGGCGAATCAGGCGGCGCTGGTCAAGGACCTTGGCACCCGCTTCGAGGCCGAGTCCGTCGAGTTGATCGACGACCTGCTCGAGGCGTTGCCCCCAAATCCGGAAGTGGAGACGATGCTGAACGCCGCCTGGCTGCACAAGCCCATGTTCACTCTGCGCGGCGGCACCAATGAGGTGCTGCGCGGCGTGATAGCCCGTGGAATGGGGTTGCGGTGAGCGCACTTACAGGAGGGCTGTTCGACTCAGCTGGGCGCCAGGATGATGACGCCGAACTCCGAAAACTCGTCGACGATCTGGGCCAGCTCGCTTTCGACGCTCGACTGGGCCGCCGAGCTGTACCCGATCGGTTCGATACCGACCTGTGGCGCATCCTCGAAGAAGCCGGACTCGCCCGCCTGACGAGCACCCCGGATACGGGCGCCGGCCCGCGGGAACTCGCGATCACGCTCTACGGGCTGGCCCGGCACGCTGGGTCGGTGCCGTTGGCCGAAACCGACGCGCTGGCAGGATGGTTGGGTCTGCAGGCCGGAATCGAATTGCCCGACGGCCCAATGACCGTCGCCATCGCCGACGCCGATGCCGACGGTCTGCGGATCACCGGGACGGCACGATCGGTGCCGTGGGCCCGGTCCTGCGCAGCGGTGCTGGTTGCGGTTCGCGGTGCTGACGGCCTGCGCGTGGGACTGGTTGAGTGCGCCGACAACGTGCGCGAGGCTCACAATCTCGCCGGTGAACCGCGCGACGCGATCACGTTCGATATACCCGCCCATCAGTTCCGCGTCGTGAACGCTGCGCTCGGCGACGAAATAGTGCGACGCGGTGCGTGGTCGCGGTGCGTGCAGATCATCGGGGCGTTGGATGCCGCTGCGGCACTGTCTGTCAACCACACTCGCGAGCGTGTCCAGTTCGGACGTCCGCTCAGTGCCTTCCAGGCCGTGCAACAGTCATTGGCAGGCATGGCCGGGGAGATCGAAAGGGCCCGTGCGGCAGTGGAACTGGCTGTCGACACGGCAGCCGAGCAGGGTTTCGATTCTGCTGACACCGACTACGCCGTCACCGTCGCCAAAGTGGCGGTCGGCCGGGCCGTCGGACCGGTGACAACCGTCGCCCACCAGTTGCACGGCGCGATCGGCGTCACCCGCGAGCATCCCCTGTGGTTGTTCACGTTGCGCGCCCAGAGCTGGGCCAACGACTACGGCACCACCGCACACTACGCGCGCCGTCTGGGCCGACTGGCCCTTTCTGCCGAGGATCCGTGGGACCTCGTCGCGTCGACATGACGCAATCGAAACAACAGTAGAAAAGGAGAACCGGTGACGGTAAAGAAATTCGAAGGCGCGTCGGCGATCGTCAGTGGCGGCGCAGGCGGTCTGGGTGAAGCGGCAGTCCGGCGGCTCCATGCCGACGGTCTCGGGGTGGTGATCGCCGATCTCGCCGCCGACAAGGGCAAGGCACTGGCCGATGAGTTGGGCAGCCGGGCACTCTTCGTCAGTACCGACGTGACGAGTGACGACAGCATCCTCGGTGCCATTGAACAGGCCAACCAACTCGGCCGGCTTCGCTACGCAGTTGTGGCACACGGCGGTTTCGGTGTCGCCCAACGCATCGTGCAGCGCGACGGCAGTCCGGCCGACATGGCCGGCTTCACCAAGACCATCGACCTCTACCTGACTGGCACCTACAACCTGACCCGTCTGGTAGCGGCATCGGTGGCCACCGCAGAACCACGGGAGGACGGTGAACGGGGTGCCATCGTCATGACCGCGTCCGTAGCGGGATACGAGGGGCAGATTGGCCAAACCGCTTATGCCGCAGCCAAAGCAGGCGTCATCGGCCTGACCATTGCGGCCGCTCGCGACCTCAGTTCGGTCGGTGTTCGGGTCAACACCATCGCGCCGGGCACCATGAAGACGCCCATCATGGAGTCGGTCGGTGAAGAGGCTATCGCCAAGTTCGCCGCCAACATCCCCTTCCCGAAGCGGCTGGGCGCACCCGACGAGTACGCCGACGCGGCGGCATTCCTCCTGAGCAACGGGTACGTCAACGGCGAAGTGATGCGCCTCGACGGGGCGCAGCGCTTCACCCCGAAGTAGCCCAGAAATGTGCCGGCGCACGGTCTGGCGCCCCCGACGAACGCCAGACCGTGCGCCGCTCACTACAGCCGGCCGTCCACCTGCAACTCGGGGTGCACCCAGGCCGGTGAGTTCTTCTGCTTGAACGCGCGGAAACCTTCCCGCGCCTCCGGGCCGAACAGACTGGTCTGCATCCCGATCCGGTCGTAGAGACCCAGGTAGTTGTCCAGGCTCGCCTTGATCACGCCCCTCGCCCCCGGGGCAGTCCGGCAACATTGCGCGAGAAGATCTTTCGCGACGTCCAGTAACTCGTCGTGGGGCACCACCCTGGCCACCATGCCCCAGTCGAGCGCCTCTTCCGCATTGAGGGTCCGTCCGGTGAACATCAGGTCTTTGGTGCGGACCGGGCCGATCAGCCGCGCGAGCACCTGGCTGTAGTAGGTATCGGCGATGCCGCGGAACAACTCGGGCACCCGGAAGGTCGCCCGGTCACTGACTACCGCCAGATCGCTGCACATCGCGATCTGCAGGCCACCGCCCTGACAGAGACCGTTGACCGCGGACACCACCGGCTTCGGTGACTGCCGCAGCACATCGAACGGGGTCACATCCATACCCATGTTGGCGGCGAAGTCCATCCAGTTGTCTTCGGCGGCTTGGCCGAGGTCGCCGCCTGGCGCGAAGACGTCTCCGGTGCCGGTGATCAGTAGGCCGGCCAGATCGGGATCACCATTCACCCGGTTGATGGCGTACCGGATGCCGAAATACATCGCGGGGGTCATCGCATTACGCGCCTGTGGGCGGTCCAACGTGCAGATGGCGAAGGCCCCTTCCCGTTTGAAGGTGAGGTAGGGGGTACCCAACCAATCGCCGTCGGGTGGGCGTGGACCGCCATTGAGGTTGTTCGACATAGGAATCCCTTCCGGATCATCGATGCGCCTGGTTCTCGTTCTATCAAATTAGCCAAATAGTTGTATGATTCCAAACCCTCCGCGTAACATGCATCACGTGGCGCACTTCACACGCACCACGACCGGACGCCGCCCACCTGAGCGCGGCCACATCGATCGATACCGGAGGAACAGGGAATGGGTTCACTCGACGGACGCGTCGTCTTCATCACCGGCGCCGCACGGGGGCAGGGCCGTTCGCACGCGGTGATGTGCGCCGAACAGGGCGCCGACATCGTGGGCATCGACATCTGCGAGGACCTCGACATCGTCCCGTACCCGCTGGGGACCGCCGAAGAGCTGGAGGAGACTGCCCGCCTGGTTGAAAAGACCGGGCGCCAGATGCTGACCCGCAAGGCCGATGTCCGCGACAAAGCCGCACTCCAAGCTGCATTCGACGCCGGGGTGGAACAGTTCGGTCACATCGACACCGTGCTTGCCAACGCAGGCGCCGTCCTGACCAATGCCGATGAGCGTGACGCCTCCGAGGCCCTCCGGCTGGGCCTCGACATCATGCTCGTCGGTGTGTGGAACGCCTTTCAGGTCGCCATCCCCCACATCAAGGAACGCGGCCAGGGCGGCCACCTGATCGCGACCAGCTCCATGATCGCGTTACTGGATCTCACCGACGGCCGCGGCGGCAGCGACGCCTATCTGATGTCGAAGGTAGCCATCGTCGGCCTGGTTCGGGCCTATGCCGCCATGCTCGCCCCTGATCGCATCCGTGTCAACGCGGTGGCGCCGACCAACTGTGCCACGCCGATGATCACCGAGAACCCGGCGCTGTTCAAGGTGATCGAATCGAACCCGAGCATGGTCAATGCCGTACAGACCGCGCTCCCAGACCTGCCGTTGATCGAACCTCGCGATGTCTCCAATGCCATCCTGTTCCTGCTCAGCGACGCGGGCCGGTCGTTCACCGGCAGCCTGCTGAAGGTTGATGCCGGAATGGACGTCCGGCGGGGCTAGCGGGCACCCAACAATGCACTTCGGAATCGAAGGACGATCAGCGCTGATCGTCGGCGGCAGCAAGGGAATTGGGCTCGAAGTCGCCAAAATGCTTTCCTCGGAGGGCGCCCGGGTCGCCGTTCTCGCCCGGACCAAGGTCGATGTCGACGATGCGGTGGAGGCCATCCGCGCCGAGGGCGGGACGGCTCTCGGCGTCGCGGCCGACGTCAGCCGTCCCGACCAGCTGGACGACGCCGTCCGTGAGGTGACCGCCGGGCACGGACCGCCGCTGATCGTCGTCGGCCAGGCCAAGTACCAGCGGCCCGGTGACTTTGCCGACATCACCGACATCAACGTCTACCGCGAGTCCTTCGAAGCGCACACCATGAGCCAGATTCGGCTGTTGCAAGCGGTGTTGCCCGCCATGCAGACAGCCGGATGGGGCCGTTTCGTGCACATCGGATCGGCCACCGCCAAGGAGCCGGCAGGCAACATCCACCATGCGGTGGCCAACACCAGTCGACCCTCCACGATCGGCTTGCTCAAGACGGTGTCCGACGAGTACGCGCAATACGGCATCACAGTCAACACTGTCGCGCCCGGCTGGATCGAGACCCAGAACGCGATCGACTATCTCCAGAACCACCTCGGTACCAGCTCCGAAACACAACGGCGCGAGTTCATGCTGACCCAGGCCCGTGTCCCCGCGGCTCGAATGGGTAAGCCACATGAGATCGCTTCGCTCATCACCTATCTGTGTTCAGAATCTGCCGGATACATCACCGGCAGTTGGATCGAAGTCGACGGCGGCTTGCACCGCTCGGCCTTCTAACCCATCGGAAAACACATGGAAACCCTTGGTGCACCTCAGCTCTCCTACGCCGGCCTGCCGATGGCCGCCGACCGTAACGCCGGATGGAAGGCCTTGCGGGACGCCGGGCGGGTGGTCTTCGTCGACGGCTGGTTCTACCTGACCCACCGCGACGATGTGCTGGCCGCGCTGCGGAACCCGGAGCTGTTCTCATCGAAGAAAGCCTTCGACGTCCTGGGCAGCCCACTGCCGCTGGTGCCCATCTCCTTCGATCCTCCAGAGCACACCCGATTCCGCAAGATCCTGCAACCGTTCTTCAGCCCGAAGACCTTGAACGAGATGTTGCCCTCGCTGCAGAAGCAAGCCATCGACATCATCGACGACGTGGCCGCCAAGGGCGAATGCGAAGTCGTGGCTGACATCGCGATCCCCTATCCCTCGCAGGTATTCCTCACGCTATTCGGGCTGCCCTTGCAGGACCGCGACAGGCTCATCGCGTGGAAGGACTCAGTCATCGCGCTGGCCGATTCCCCGACACTCGAAGGCGCCGACCTGACGCCTGCGCTCGAATTGTTCGCCTATCTCACCGAGGCGATCAACGAGCGGCGGGCCAATCCGGGCCGCGACATCCTGTCCCAGGTGCTCACCGGCGAGGATGCCCTCGACGACGCCGAGGCCATCGGCCTGAGTTACCTTTTCGTCCTCGCCGGCCTGGACACCGTCACTGCAGCCATGACGGCGGCCTTGTTGGAGCTGGCCCGCAATACTGAACTGCGGGCCGTACTCCTCGACGATCCGGACCAGATGGGCGTGTTTGTCGAGGAGATCGTCCGGTTGGAGCCACCGGCACCCATGTTGCCCCGGGTCACCACCGCCGAGGTCACCATCGGGGACATCACCCTGCCCCCGGACACGCAGGTGCGCCTGTGCATCGGTGCGATCAACCGGGACGGCAGCGACGAGATCTCGACAAATGATGTAGTGATGGATGGAAAGGTGCACCGGCACTGGGGATTCGGAGGTGGGCCACACCGCTGCCTCGGTTCGCACCTGGCCCGTATGGAATTGACGCTCATCGTCGGTGAGTGGCTACGGCGCGTGCCCGAGTTCTCACTCGAGCCCGGCTACGAGCCGCAGATCGTGTTCCCTGCGAACACCTTTGGCTTAGAGCGACTGCCGCTGACGCTCAGTTGATATTCACTACTCTGCAGGCGAGTACGTGTCGACGAGCTGTTGCTTGTAAAGCTTGCCGGTATCGGTTCGCGGCAGTTGCGCTTCGAACGAGAGCGAGCGCGGACACTTGTAGTGCGCCAGCCGGTTTCGTAGCCAATCGAGAAGCTCGGCGGCGAAATCGTCGGTCGCGTCGGCTGGGTCGACCGTTTGCACGACACCCTTGACCGATTGGCCCATCTCGTCGTCCGGGATGCCGAACACCGCAGCGTCGAGCACCTTGGGATGGGTGATCAGTAGATCCTCCGCTTCCTGCGGGTAGATGTTCACGCCACCGGAAATGATCATGTGGTGGCGGCGGTCGGTGAGAAAGAGATATCCGTCGTCGTCGAGGTAGCCTACGTCGCCCACAGTGACCCAACCGTGTACGTCGTGCGCAGCGGCCGTCTTTGCGTCGTCCTTGAGGTACTCGAAGGAATGTCCACCCTCGTAGTAGATCTCGCCCGGCTCGCCCGGAGGCAGCTCCTTGCCGTTCTCGTCGAGGATGTGCGGGACTCCGACCAGAGGCCGCCCGACCGAGCCAGGGTGATTCAGCCAGTCCTCGGCGCGGATGAAGGACGCGCCTACCGCTTCCGATGATGCGTAATACTCATCGACGATCGGTCCCCACCACTGGATCATTTGCTTCTTGATGTCGATCGGGCAGGGTGCGGCCGCATGCACGACCCGCTGCAGACTGGTCACATCGTACGAACTACGGACCGATTCGGGCAGTTTGAGCATGCGCACAAACATTGCCGGGACGAACTGCCCGTGAGTGATCCGATACCGCTGGATGCACTCGAGTGCGTGTTCGGGGTCGAACTTCTCCATGACGACCGTGGTGCCGCCCAAGGATTGCACCACCATCGACCAGAAGGAAGGCGCGGTATGGTACAGCGGCGCCGGGCTGAGGTACACCGAATCGCTGGTGATTCCGACCGCGTTCATCAACGGCATCAGGATGTTCGGGGCCTCGGCCGGCGAAACGTGCGGAAGTTCACGGCGGATCCCCTTGGGGCGTCCGGTGGTGCCCGACGAGTACTGCAGGAGGTCGCCCTCGGTCTCGTCGGGAATCGGTGACGCGGGTTGGTCCGCAACGCATTCCGGGTAGCGCTGCCAGCCGGGGAGATCGTCGTCGGCGATCACGAGCAATTCGGGAAGCCCTTCAGGCAGGTGCTCTTCGAGTCGTTCGCAGACCGGGCGCATCGCACTCGATCCGACAACCGCCTTGGCGCCGCTGTTGTCGACGATGTACGCGGCCTCTGCGGCGGTGAGGTGGGTGTTGATCATCGCGTAGTACAGCCCGCTGCGTCGCGCCGCCCACATCACGGGGTGCACGTGCTCGTTGTTCTCCATGATCACCGCAACGGTGTCGCCCTCGCGCAGACCGGCAGCACGCCAATAGTGCGCCAGCCGGTTGGCGCGCTCCTCCAACTCGGCGAAGTCGATCACCTTGCCGGATCCGGCGAGGATCACGGCCGGCTTGCCGGATGCGGCGTGTTCACGAATCTGCACGACGCTCCCCTTCACGTTTGGCGCTCTTCTAGTTCGAAACGTGCTACGAAATAACCTATTTCAAGAATCTCTGGTGGTCTTGCTCTCAAGATTCAACTAGGTTTGAGTAATGTCTACACTCGATCCCAGTACTGTCGCCGTCGTCTGCGTGGAATGCCAGAACGGTGTGCTCGGCCCAGATTCGGTGTTACCTGCACTGGCCGCAGACAGCGCGGACATGGTGGCGAACATTGGTCGGTTGCTGGCAGCTGCACGCCAGTTCGGTGCGAGAGTGGTGCACGCGACCTACGAGGGAAGCCTCGGCGGCCGACCAACCGGTACCGCACGGTTGTGGCGGGCACTGGGGCCGGCAACCGCGTCGTGGTCGCCCGGCAGCTCTGCCACCGCGGTCGTTTCGGAGTTGTTGGCCCCCACCGACTTGGTGCTGCCGCGCCACCACGGGTTGTTCCCGACGTCGGGCTCCGAGCTGCTGCCCGTGCTGAAGGGCCTCGGCGTGACGACCGTCGTCCTGACCGGAGTCTCGTTGAACCTGGCGATCACGCACACAGCCGGAGACGCGACGCAGGCCGGCTTCGACCTTGTTGTGCCCCGCGACGCCGTCGGCGGTACGCCCGCGAGTTACGCAGAACAGGTGCTGGACAACACGATTGCTGTCCTTGGTCGGCTCACCACCGTCGACGAGCTTATTCACGAATGGTCCGGATCAGACGGGATCGAATCCTGAGACAAGCCAGCGGTCGCCCACCTTGTCCAGGGTCACCCGCACACTGGATGCACTATCGGTGGGCGCATCTTGACCGATCTGCGTCGTCTGGTTGACGAACACCAGCACAACCGCGTGGTTTGCGGTCGCTGACACCGACGACGCCGCCGGAACCGTTGCAACGGCGGTGATCTGCTTCTGCTTGGAGCCCGGGATCACGACGTCGTTGGTCAGTTGGGTGTAGGAGTCGCGGAAGCTACCTGTGAGCAGGTCGCGGGCACCAGTGAGGTCCCGCTCGACAGTGTCGGGTTTGTACGACAGCAACGCCACCGTGGAATCCTTTGCCACCTGCACGGTTTCGACACCGGCGACTTCGGAGGCGCGCACCGAGCTATCCATCCACTTCAAATACCCGGCTACAAGGCCTAATACGAGCGCAAGGCCCGGCAACACCGCATAGGCGAGAATGTGTGCCCAACTCACACCGCGCTGTTCCACGGCCGGTGGCGTTGCTTCGGTATCGCTGTCGTCGTCGCGAGTATCGGCTGTATCCGCCTGGACAGTGTCGCTGTGAGCGGTAACCTCGTCAGTCTCGGTGGTAACGGCTGAGGTCAATTCTTCTTCCGTAGCCGTATCACCATGGCGTGTAATCAGTTTGATCACGGTACAAACCCCACATTCGAAACTTTCACGTCGTCCCCGACCTTCTGCACGGTGAGACGCATGCGCCAGGCACGTGGCTGTTGTTCGGGAGCGCCTGCATTGGACGTATTGACCGACACCGCGACGATTGCCTGCGCTTCGTTACCGGTCACGGACTCCAGGCCCGCTTCGGCGATCGTGCCAACCGACTTCGATTGCGCCTGCTTGACCACCTCGACGAAAGGCTGTGACCGCGCGGCGAAGTCGTCGTAGAACTGGCCAGTGGCGGAATCGAGGATGCGCTGGATGTCGGCCTCGGCGTGCTGGTGGTCGATCGTCGTCAAGTTCAGCGCTCCCTGACGCGCCACCTGCAGGTACAGCTCGCGCTCCTGCTGGGCCTGCTGGGACTGGTAGGCACGATAGCCCAACCAGCCGGACAGGCCGCCCACTGTCAGCACTGCGATCAGGCCGGCCACCAGGCTGAGTCGAAGAGGCGACTTCGAGGGACCATCGGCGTCCGACTGAGTGTCCTCGGCCTCGGGTTCAGTGTCGTCCGCGGCACCCTCGGCGCGGGCGACCGCCTCGTCAGACTCGTCGCCCGGCGGGCTCAGTTCCCCGGTGGGATCAGCATCGACTGCCATGTCCGCTCCTTTGACTCGTCGTGGGCCAGATTGGATTGGGTGTAAACCTGTCCATCGGGCCCGATATAGGTTCCCGAGGCAGGGTCGTATTCCGCGGCCGCGATCGGCGCGGGCGGTGGAGGCGCGGTCGACCCCGGAGTTCCCGGCGGAGGCTGTGGCACCGCCTGGCCGGAGTTCGTTGCGTTGGGGTCGCCCTTCCAGTTGAAACCCTCGTTCAGCGGCACATAGACCTCGTCGCTCTCACACATCGCCGCAGTGGGCGCCCGCTTGCCCGGGCGGGTCAGGCAGGGTGTGTTTCGGGCTCCGCGGACGTTCAGTGTCGAGTCCTGGGGCACCCGGCAGTACAGGTCACCGGGCGGGGTGTCCGGGTAGTCCTCCAGCGCCGCAGCCCGCTGCTGCTGGGGCGGCAGGAAGCCGGTGGTGCACGGCGGCGGCAGGTTGACATTGACGTTGAAGCTCAGATAGCCACCCTTGTAATCCTGCTTGGTATTTCGGTTCGCCAGGGCGGCCGCTTGGATGGCTTCGGTTCCGGTAGGCAGTAGCACAAGCAACTGTTCCAGGGCGGGCTGGTAGGTGACGGCCACCTCGCCGACCGCCGCCAGGTTGGCCATGATGACGGGCAACGTGGGCTGCAGCCTGTCGAACAGAGCTTGCACCTCGTGAACGGCCGGGGCGGCGTTTTGCAGTACGCCACGTACCGCGCCGTCGTTGTCTTTGAGCTGTGTGGTGACCTCGGCCAGGTGTGCCGCCCAGGCCTGGACCGAATCCGACGTGTCGGTCTGGGTGTCCAGAATCGGCCCGACATTGTCGACCAAGTTCGTGAGGTCGCCGATGTTCTGCTTCGCGTCGATCGCCAACTTGGTCGAGCCGTTGACAAAACGCGAGATCTCAGGTCCCAGGCCCCCGAACGCCAGATAAGCCTCGTCGATCGTCGTCTTGAGGTTGTCACCCGGAATCGCCTCCAGACCGCGGTTGGTCGCGTTGAGGAGCGTGTCGAGCTGCGGAGGCACCGTGGAGCGATCACGCGGGATCACGTCTCCATCCTTCAGCGGCGCAGACGTCGCGTTACGCGGCAACAGGGCGATGTACTGCTCCCCGACCGCGCTCTGGCTGTGCACCTGGGCATCGAGATCCGAGGGGATGTCGATTCCGGAGTTCAGCGCCAGCACCGCTTCGACTTCGCCGTTGTTCAGCTTGACCTGCTTGACCTGACCTACTTCGGTACCGCGGTAGGTGACGTTGGCACGCTCGTAGAGCCCACCGGCCTCAGGCAATTCGACGGTGACCGTATATGTCCCAACTCCGAAAAAGAACTTCGGCAGTTTGACATAGCCGAACGCCATCACCGAGATCGCAACCACTGACACCGTGAGAAAGATCGCCAACTGGATCCAGATTCGTCTATGCAGATGCATGTCACGGCCCCTGATCGAAGTGGTACGGAACAACCAATGGATTCCGTGCGGTGTACGGGCTGGGCATCTGGCCGATCGTGCGGCCCCACTGCATTTCCAGTTCGGTCAGCTCACCCTCCAGGAAAGTACCGGTGAGGAACGACGCGTCCAGCCTGCTCAGCGTCAGATCGATGACTGCGGTCAGATTGGCGTAGTCGCCCCGGAGCCATTTGGTCAATGTGGGCTTCGGGAACGGGAACGTGAGGAAGAAATCCAGCGAGCGGGTCAGCGCCGGGCCGGCGTTGGCCAGCGATTCCAGCACCGGCCCGAGGTTTTGCAGATTCTTGACCAGAGCTTCCTTGGACTGGTTTACCGAATCCGCAGCCAGCGCACTGAATTTGCCCAACTGATCGAGTGCTTCGACCAGGTTTCCGCGCTGTTCGTTGAGAACGGCCAGGGCGTCGGGCAGCGTCTTGAGCGCCTTGTCCACGACCGGCTTCTGCTCGGCAATCTGACCGACCAGACTGTCGAGGCTCTCCGACGCCGCAATGATGTCGCCGGTCTGAGCATTGAGGTTGGCGATGAATGTGTCCAACTGGGTGATCAGGCTCCGCAGGTCTTCTTCACGGTTGTTGAAGGCCGTGCTGAGAGCCTGCGTGATGTCCTGGATGTTCCCCAGCCCACCACCATTGAGCACCAGCGACACCGACGCCAGGGCTTGCTCTGTGCTGGGGTAGGCGCCGCCCGACGACAGCGGGATCAGCGCCCCGTCTTTCAGCCGACCCTCGGGCTGCGAATCCGTGGGCGGGTTCAGCTCGATGTGCAATGAACCCAGCAAGCTGGTCTGCCCCACAGTCGCGGTGGCGTTGGCAGGCAGCACCACGTCCCCGTTGATCGACATCGTCACCAGCGCATGCCAGCCCTGTCGCTCAATCTTGGTCACGTTGCCGACCGTGACGTCCCCAACACGCACCCGCGAGTTGCGCTCGATGTTGTCCACATCGGGCAATTGCGCCTGAATGGTGTAGGCACCTGGGCCCTTTCCCTCGGTGCCGGGCAACGGCAGGGAATTCACTCCGCGCCAGTCACTGCAGGCCGACAATCCTGCGACCAACAGCAGCGCCAGGCCGGTGACGGCCGCACGCTGCAGCCGTCTGATTCGCGTCGCCATCATCCTGCACCCCCTTGCGGCACCATCAGTCCGGGCAGACCGGCAGCCGGGTCGGTCTGTGTTGGCGCGGCGGGCATTAACTGATCCACCGGGCCGGGTGGTGGCGGCGGCGCGACCGGCACGTACGGCGCATCCGCGGGAGGGTTGGCCGCCGGCTCCCCATAGCGGGTGAACGGTGCGCCGGCGGGCGGCAATGGGCCGCCTGCTTCAGACGGGGCGCCGGCCGGCGGCGGAATGTAGTCCGGTCGCAGCCAGTCTTCGCTGTAGGTGATCTCGTTCGGCCGCGCTTGTGCGCCCACGAAGAGGTCCTGCCCTATCGGCGGGAAGTTGTACTGACGGTTTTTTATGATCGGCGCCAGGTACTGCGCGCACAGCTTTGCAGACTGCTCTGCGCCCAGCCGCGACGCGGCCTGCACTGCTCCACAAAGGAATTGGATCGGGTTGGAAAAGTTGTTGAGGGCCAGCGCGCCGGTCAACGCCCCCTGGGCCGGCTGGTAGATGTTCAGGAAGTTCTGAAATGCGTTGGGTGCGATGTGCAGTGTCTGTTTGAGGTCGTCGAGGCTCTGATAGAGCGCTGTGGTGACGGACGACAGCTTGTCCCCTGTCGTGCCGAGAGTTTCGCGGTTGTCGGCCACGAAACTCTGCACGTCGCCGACGACATCATTGATGGAATCGACGGCGGTGCCGACCTCGTTGGGGTCGTCCGCCAGCAGCCCCGTCACCGAGGCCAGGTTCTGATTCAGTTGGCGCATCAGATCCTGGCTGCTCTCCAGGGCAGACACCAGGATCGACAAACTCTTGACAGTGCTGAACAAGTCTGTGCTGTGGTCGCCCAGAGCCGAAAACGCCTGCGACAACTTGACGATGGTGTCGTGGATGTTCGCACCCTCGCCGCGCAGGTTGTCTGCGGCGGTATTGACGAACGCCCCCAACGTGCTCACCCCACCGGGCGAGGTCGGCTGCAGCGTCTCGGCGAGGCGCTCCAATTGCACACGGAAGTCGTCGAACTCCATTGGCACGGCGGTTCGGTCCTGCGGAATCACCGCTCCGCTCTGCATTTCGGGGCCACCGGTGTAGGCCGGCGTCAGCTGAATCGCCCGCGAACTGACCAGCGAAGGCGACAGAATCACCGCCTTGGCATCGGCAGGCACCTTGTACTTGTCATCGACATGGAAGGTGATCTTGGCGCGGTCCGGTTGCGGCTCGATTGTGTCGACCTTGCCCACCGGCACGCCGAGAATCCACACCTCGTCACCCGGGAACAACCCGTTGCTGTTGGCGAAGTAGCCCACCATTTCGGTCCGCTTCACCGTGCCTGCGGCGCGGCTCACGACGACGCCTCCGGCGACCAGGACGAGGGCAAGGACGACGGCGAGCAGGATCCGCGCGAATCGCGAATTTCTCATCACTGGCTACCTTCCGGTGGAGTCAGCGGTACCGGGGTCACACCAGCCGGCCCAGGCGCACCCGGCCCGACAGTCGGTGGGCCAGGCGGCAGCGGCGGCGGCGGACCTTCCTCTTGTGTCACCGGCGGAGTTTGCCCGGGAGCGGGCAACTCCACCGGCCCGACCGGTGTGTGTGTCGATTGCTGGTTGGGCGGTCCCTCAGCCGGAGGCCCGGGCGGGGGACCGCCCGGCGGCGGCGCAGGAAGGGGCTCGCGGTAGGGGTAGCGCGGGTCGCCGGGCTTACCGGTGATCGCGTCGGGAAGGTTCAGATGCGGCTCGCCGCCCTGACCGGTCCGAGGGAATGGCACCGGCAACGCGGGGGTGCCCGGCTGGCCCACCTGAGGATCGGAGCGTTCGGACGGCAGCAGCACATTCGGATCCAGCCCGAGGTCGGAGAACGCCGCGTCGATGAACGGTTGGACGAACTGACCCGGAAGCAGATTGACCAGATAAGCCTTGAAGAACGGCCCGGAGCCGACAGACTCCCCGAGCGAAAGGGCGTACTTGTTGAGACCTTTGATGGCTTTCTGGACCTTTTCCTTGCGATCGTCGACGATCGTCAGGACGCCGTTGAGTTTCTCCAGCGCAGGTCTGAGCGGGTCGCGGTTCTCGGCAATGAAGCCCTTGAGCTGCTTGGTGACGGCCACAATATTTCCAGAGACCTGATCCAGTGCTGCGCTTTGGGTTTGGAGCTGGATCAGTAAGGCGTTTGTGTCAGCGATCAGGCTGACGACTTGGTCGCTGCGCTCCCGCAGCACGGCGGTCGTCTTGTTCGCGTTGGCGAGCAGGTTGCGGAGCTCGGAGTCGCGCTTGTTGAGTGTCTCGGCGAATCGTGACACCCCCTGCAACGCGACCCTCAGCTCGGGTGGGGTGTCGGAGAACGTGTCGGCGAGCACAGCCAGCGATTCGGAGAGTTGATCAGTGTTCAGCCCGCTGATGGTCGCGGTCAGATCGCCGAGTGCATCAGCTAGCTGGTAGGCCGGCTTGGTGCGATCGACCGGTATGGCGCCTGACTGCTGTCCGTCGCCGCGCGGAACGACCGCCAGATACTTCGCGCCGAGCAGACTCTTCGTCTTTACCGCGGCCTCTGTCCGCTCCCCCAGCCTGATGTCTTTCCTCATGTCGAAAGTCACCAAGACCTTGGGCCCGTCGAGTTCGACACTGGCGACCTTGCCGACTTCGAACCCCGACACCTGGACCGGGGCGCCGGCCAACAGGCCGCTGGCTTCACTGAAATAGGCCGAGTACTCCTTGGTGCCATTGAAGAACGGGAGACGGTCATAGTTGAGCACGCCCAAGCACACGGCCACTGTGAGCCCGACACCGACGGCGCCGATGACGAACGGGCTGCGTTCAGAGAATGATTTCATCGCGGTGTGCACCTGCCCGTGTCCTGGCCCGCGAGTTTCACGTAAACCGGTTGGCCGCCTTTGCCGTTGAGCTTCAGCACAAGATCACACAGATAGAAGCTGAAAAAGTCGCCGTAGATCCCTTGCCGACCGAGTACCTGGTAGGCGTCCGGGAGTGTGTCGATCAGGTTCTCGACGAAGTCCTTGTCAGCCAACACGACGCCCGCCGTTCGGTCGGCCTCCGTGACGACCTTCTGCAGCGGGGGGCGCCCCTTGTCCAACAGATCGGCGACGCCGGCCGCCGCTTCGTTGGCGTAGGCGACCGTGTTGGTGATGTCCTGCTTCCGGCCGTCCAGGGCGTCGACCAATTGCGACAGCGAGGTCACCGCCTTGTCGAACTGCTTGTTCTGATCACCGAGGGATCCCAGCACCGTGTTGAGGTTGACGATCACCTGACCGATGAGCTGATCTCGATCCGCCAGGGTGCTTGTCAGCGCAGCGGTGTGGCTGAGGAAGGACCCGATGGTGGCGCCCTGGCCCTGCAACGCCTGGATCAACTGACTGGTCAGCGCGTTCACCTGGTCGGGATCCAATGCGCGGAACAGGGGCCGGAAGCCGCCGATCAATGCGTCCAGATCCAGTGCCGGCGCGGTTCGCGCTGTTGGGATGGTGCCGCCGGAGTCGAGTCGTTTGGTGTTTCCGGCCCCTTCCTCAAGGGCAAGGTAGCGTCCACCGATCAGGTCGTCGTAGCGGATGACGGCGCGGCTGCCCTCGGTGAGCACCACCGTGTCATCAGCCGTGAACCTCACCACCACCGTCGTGTCGGGTTTGAGGTTGATGTCCTTGACCTTTCCGACTTCGACTCCCGCGATGCGGACGAAGTCCTCAACCTCCAAACCCGACACGTCGGTGAACTCGGCGTTGAACGTCTGCTCCGACTGGAAGCGCAGCTCGCCGAAGACCGCGTATATCGCGAATATCCCGAATGCACACACCGTGCCGAAGATGGCCAGGCGCCACAGGGCGCCTCCCAAAGTGTCTTTCACGGTTGTACTCCTCGTAGCTGATGCTCATGTACGGCTGGCGATCAGGGTGTGGGCGGTGCTCCCTCCGCAGGCAACGGTCCCGGGGGCGGCCCCACCAACGGCGGCAACGGTGGTCGCGGCGGTGCGGGCTGCGGCAGCGGCGTCGGATGGGTCTGTGCCGGGAACGGGGGCACGAACGGCTCCACTCCCGGCGGCGGATTCGGATCGCGCGGCGCCCCGGGTGGCGGTGCGGGCGGCAGACCCGGATACAGCGGCGTTCCATCGGGCGCGTACTGCTGTGCGCCGTAGGCTGGCGCGCCCGGATACGGGATCGGTCCAGGCGCGGGGCCGCCCGGATTGCGAATGCTCGGGGGCTCCGGCACTGCACGGGTGACCGGGAAGTAGTTGGCCCACCCTGGGAACCCGATGCCGGGATTGACCCGCATGTCGTTGCCCGTGCCCCAGCCGGTGTTGGTGACCAGATAACGCACTGGCCAGTTCTTCGCCACGTCGGGCAACGAGCCGCATCCGGGCTTTCCGCCGGGGCCACCCTTGGCGCCGATGATCGGCAGGTTATCCGGATATCGGTATGGATCGTCGCCGAGCAGCAAGCCGGTGTCGAGGATGACTGACTTGCCGTTGGCGCCGCCGGTGATGTCCAGGAAGCCGGTGTCGATCGTCGTCTTGCCGCCGACCAGAAGGCAGGTGAGCTCGGGGTTGTACTTCATCAGCAGATCGGTGGTCGGCACCAGCACATTGATCGCCTTGACCAGGTTGTCCTTGCTTGGTCCGAGCAAGGCGATGCCGCTGCGGGACAGCCCGAGCACACCGACGAGCAGCGCGTCGAGGTTCGCCGCATTATCGGTGATGGCGGCCCCGGTCGTGCTGGCCGCGTCGAGAACCGTCACGATGTTCTGCGCGGCCGCACTGTAAGTATCGCTGAATCCCTTGAGCGACTGGAAATCCCGGCGGAGGGTGTCTGCTCGCGGGTTGAGTGCGAGGAGCACCTCGTTGGCGGCCGAAGTGGCCTCGCCGATCGCCTCACCCCGTCCGCGCACTCCCTCGGCCAGTGCGGACAGGATCCCGTTCAGTTTCGCAGGATCGATCTTCTGCAGGACCTGCTGCAGATTCTGAAAGACGGTGTTGACCTCGGTACTGACGTTGGAGGACTGCAGCACCGCACCAGCGGCGAGTCGGGTGGGGCTGGGATCGTCGGGGTAGATGAGGTCGACATACTTGGCACCGAACGCGGTGGTGGCCCGGATCTCGGCCTGGACGTTGGCCGGGATCTGCTGGAGTTGGTCGGGATACATCTCCAGATCCAGGCTCACTTGGTTGGTGCCACCTTTGACGTCGCCGACCCGGCCGACCTGCACTCCGCGCAGCTTCACCTTGGCCCCGGGTTCCATCACCAGACCTGCGCGATCGGACTTCAGCGTGACCGGTTCATAGGACCTGAAGGTTCCCGAAAACATCGCCCCGGTACCGCCGACGATCAATGCGACCACCGCGAACAGGATGAGTGTCCACCATCCGGGGTGAAGCCCTTGTCGCCTTTTTGATTTCACCGCGCTATCCCGAGAGGTTAAGGCCGCCGGACTGACCGTAGATGGCCAGTGAGACAAGCAGGGTCACGAACACGGCAGCGATCAACGATGTGCGCACCGCACGCCCGACCGCTTCGCCGACGCCGGCGGGACCGCCCGACGCGTTGAAGCCGTAGTACGTGTGCACCAGCATCACGACAATTGCCATCGAAATGGCCTGCAGGAAGGAAAAAATCACGTCCATCGGGTTCAGGAAGGTGTTGAAGTAGTGGTCGTAGACACCGGTGGACTGACCGAATACAGCTGTGGTTCCCACCCGGGTTGCGATGAAGGCCATCAACACGGCAACGCAGTAGAGCGGGATGACGACGATCATCCCGGCGACCACACGCGTCGACGCCAGGTAAGCGACTGAGCGGATGCCCATCACCTCGAGCGCGTCGATCTCCTCACTGATCCGCATGGCGCCCAGCTGCGCGGTCGCCCCTGCGCCGATTGTGGCCGCCAGGCCGATGCCGGCCACCAGTGGACCCACCAGGCGAACGTTGAGGAACGCCGAGGTGAAGCCGGCCAGCGCCTCCACACCGATCTCCTCGAGCTGGCTGTAGGCCTGCACCGCGATCAGGGAGCCGGCTGACAAGGTCAGGAACCCAACGATGACGATGGTGCCGCCGATGACGGCGAGCGCACCCACGCCGAGACTCATCTGCGCGATGAGCCGCACTACTTCAAGCTTGTAGTGGATGAAGGCATCACTGATGCCTTTGAGGGTCTCGCCGTAAAACTGTGTCTGCCTACCGATTCCGTTCCAACCGTCAGCCACGCCGACGAAAGTGCGGCGCAGGCGCGGGAATTGGGGGCTCACCTGGCTCATGTCGCGCCCGCCTTCACCGCGACGGCGGTGGCGATCAGATTGATGACGAACAGGGCCATGAACGTGTACACGACGGTTTCGTTGACCGCGTTACCCACGCCCTGCGGCCCACCGCCGACGGATATCCCCTTGTAGCAGGCGATCAGACTGGCCGCGAGGCCGAAGATCGCAGCTTTGATCAACGCCACGGTTACTTCCGGCGCCCCCACCAACAGGGTCAGACCGGCGGCGAACGCGCCGGGTGTCACGTTCTGAAAGAAGACGGCGAAGAAGAAGCCACCCGCGATGCCGACGAGGCAGACCAGGGAAGCAAGCAGCAAGGAGACCAGGGTCGCGGCCAGCACTCGCGGAACGACCAGCGCCTGAATGGGATTGATGCCGAGCACGCGCAACGCGTCGAGTTCCTCGCGAATGGTCCGGGCACCGAGGTCGGCGCACATGGCCGTCGCCCCGGCGCCGGCAATCACCAGCACCGTCACGATCGGACCGGTCTGGGTGACAGTGCCCAGTGCCGCACCGGTGCCCGAGAAGTCGGCAGCGCCGATCTCGACGAGCAGAACGTTGATGGTGAAGGTGGTGAGCACGGTGAACGGGATCGACAGCAGGATGGTCGGCATCAGCGCGACCCGTGCCACGAACCAGGTCTGCAGGATGAACTCCCGCCAAGCCCAGGGGGGCCGGAAGATCTGAACGAACGTGTCCAGCGCCATCGCGAAGAACTCGCCGACGCTGCGGACCGGCTTAGCGATCGTCTGCGCGCTAACCACTGGCGGCCCTCCCGCTCGTCGTCCGGATTGGCATAGGCCGCTGAATCCCTCCGTAAACCAAAGTCTGAATAGTTCCTGCGCGCGTGTGACCCCCGACACAAGCATGCTGCCGGTGAACCGTACACCACAATTTTCGAAACGAGCAACCGTCCACGTCTTTTCCGGAGGTGGACCACCAAGACCACCTAGTTGGACAAGCCGGCTTTGCTATCGCAGCCCTGTGTCGAATGCGGTGAAACGTCTCACCGACCTCAAGCTAAGACCGGCAGCAGCCTCGCGCCTCGCCAGTACATGATGCGTGTTCTACCTGCACTATTCGAGGGACGGAAGCCGATCTTCGCAGGATGGACGACCTGCGCACGGGACCGGAACCGCGCGTGGTCGAACGCCGCCTTCCGTCTCATCAATCTGCTCCGACGGCGCTGTTCGATGCCAGATAGGCGTTGCTGAGAATCTCCTTTTGGTCAGATATAAGCCGGTAGTCAATGAAGACTCAGCAAGTACATTCCATAGCGCTAACAGTTGCTGTACCTTGATTCAATATCGGTTAGATAGCCAAAAGATTTGATTTCACGACGCAAGCCGGCCACGAAATTAATCGACACCACGAACAGCCGGCTTGGATCCGCCGAATAAATCAATCGTCCGAAATAAGACATTCTCACGAGCAACCAGACCCATTCCCCGCAATTCCGCGGGCCTGGCGCACGAACAGGGCGGCGCCGGGCCCGACACTGGGACTCCTGCCGGTCCAAGCCGCCAACAGCGGCCCCCAACCCGATCCGGGCGACAAGGGCACACCTCCCGCCTCCCTCAATTGACTCGCCAGAAATGACCGCGATCGACGCCCCCTGCGGAGGTCTCACAGACTAGTTAATCATCTATCCATTTATCGGATTAAATAGAAGCCGTTTTCCGGACTGATCGCAACCCGCCGACGCCTTGGCGCCATTCCCGGTCGGCCCGCTTCAGATATCAAGGAGTTGCTCCGGTCGGCCATATCGGCACCCACCACACCCATTGCCACGGTGGACTTTCACAGATTCCCGGTTTCGCCGGATATTTCCATCAGCCCGTGCGGATCGAGATGCGGTGGCGGTCATCGCCTTCGCACGCACCCGAGATGGGCATCGATTACTCCGGTTGCGGTCTGACACCGCGGAACCGACGGTAGGATCCGGCCATGAGTCGGTGCCCAGGCGTTGTTGTCAGCTGCCTCGCGATCGCGTTGACCGGTCTATGTTTTCCGGCCCCGGTCAGCGCCGATACGCCGGCGCTGACCGGAGAGCCGTCTTGCGAATACACCCTGTCCCAGCCACAGGTAGTACAGGTGTCGGGCACGAGCATGGTGACCGCAACCCTCACGCCGTACCCCTGCACAGGATCGATCAACCCCAACTCGTTGACCGTCTGCGTGTCACCCCAACCGAGTTCCTCGGCGGGGACGTGTGGATTCAGCGCCGTTCCCGACAGGGCAGAGGTGTTCATCCCGCACAAGCCCGGCACGACCTATGTCGCCACGGGCAGAGGCTGCGGCTCGGTGTACACGACTCAGGGCTCAATCTGCACGACCGTGGGGCCCGTCGAAACCACGCTGTAAACCGCCCCACGGGCTGACGGCCGTGGGTGGATTGGCTACGCACGGCGCTTCCGCTACGCCGCGAGAGCACGTATGGTCGTATCTCACTAAGTAACCTAGGTAACCTACGACGCTTTTGTGAGGGACATATGAAATGGGGACTGCCATGGCCCGGTCCAGAGCTGGCTGCGGGAGCCGAGGCTGCAGGCGCAAGCGCGTTCTGCGCCGGTGAATTCGCTGATCTCAGCGCCTATGTCACCACGACTGAGATGGCCCTTGACACCTCGACGGCCATGGTCGGACCCGGCATCGCGTACGCGTTCGCGCGGTCGCCGTTCGTTCATGCCGCGGCGGTCCGCCATCTGTCCCGGCTTGCGCCGGGCCGGGTCTTCCTCGGCCTGGGATCGGGAACCTCACGCATGAACCGCGACTGGTTCGGCGTCGACGCGAGTCACCCTGCGCCCCGCATGGCCGAGCTCATCAACGCCATTCGAGCGTTCCTGCATGCCGAGAACGGGGAGCCGGTCCGGTATCAGGGTGAGTTCTACTCGATCGACGCCGACATCCGCGCACCGGTCCTCGGCAGACTTGAGGTGCCCATTCTCGTAGGGGCGTTCAACAAGATCATGCTGCGCACGGCGGGCCGCATCGCCGACGGCGTCCTGGGGCACGGGCTGTTCACCGATCGCTGGTGGTCCGAACTGGTGGACCCGGAACTCGCCCGTGGCGCTGAGGCCGGCGGGCGCGACCCCTCGTCCTTGCGACGCTGGGGATGGCTGATCACCGCGATCGACGACGACGACCCGCAGCGCGCAATCCGCGATGCGCAGATGCAGATCGCGTTCTATTTGACTGTGCGAACCTATGATTCGCTCGTCGAACTGCACGGCTGGCAGGACGAGGTGGCGGGGATCCGCGCAGCGTTTCGCAGTGGTCAGCCAGAGACGATCGCCGATCATGTCACTGACGACATGCTGTGGTCGATCGCGATATGCGGCGATACTGCTCAAGCGCGCGAGATGCTCGCGGCCCGCAAGAGGTTGCCTGACCTTGCGTTCGTGTCGCCACCGAGTTTCCTGGTCGGCCGCCGGCGCCGCACAGCCTACGATGCGGCAGCAGTGCGGGTCGTGTCGCAGCAGCAGTGAAAGCTGTCGGCATTCCACAACGAACATTGAACACATGGTTTACTGAGTAGTACTTCTCAGGCAATCAGGAGGTCGCGATGCCTCGACAAGAACCACTCCCGCCGATGAGCATACCGACGAGCTCGAACTCGGTTCGTTCTCCTAAAACCGCTGAGCTGGTAGCCCATTCCCTGCGGCGGATGATCGTCGACGGGCAGTTGAAGGATGGCGACTTCCTGCCGTACGAGGCTGACTTGATGACGCACTTCAAGGTCAGCCGGCCCTCGATACGGGAAGCGGTGCGGGTACTGGAGTCCGATCGGCTGGTGGAAGTTCGCCGCGGATCGCGGACCGGCGCCCGGGTTTGCGTCCCCGGCCCGGAGGTCGTCGCCCGGCCCGCCGGCCTGTTACTTGCCCTGTCGGGAACAACTCTCACCGACGTGATGACCGCACGTATCGGTATCGAGCCCTACGCGGCCGGACTACTCGCCAAAGACGGCACCGCGAGCGCCCATCGACAACTGCGGCGCCTCATCGACGAGATACCCCAAGCGTGGGAGACCGGCCAACTGGCGACAGCTACGACCGATTTCCATCGCAGGTTGGTGGAGCTGTCGGGCAACGCGACCCTGACCATGATCGCCGGCATGCTGCACGAGATCTTCGAAAAGCATATGGCTGCCGCCCTCACCAATGCGCAGAATGTGGTGTCAAAAGCCCAGTACACCAAGTTGATACGGTCGTACACGAAGCTCGCCGACTTGGTCTCTGCGCGCAAGAGCACTGAGGCTGAGGCGCACTGGCGTAGGCATATGGAGAACGCCGGCGCCGCACTGCTGAAGGGCTATGAGAAGACCAAGGTTCGCGACATCATCCACTGAAAGTCGGCGCGACCGCCTCTCTGCTGTAGGACAGTGCTGCCGATCTCACGCTTCCAAAAAATGTGGCGCAGGTCTCGCGCCCCTCCATTTCAACTGATACCGTCTACCTGTCTTCGTCGCAATAGTGAGACGTCGATCAAAGCGAATCTCAGGCAGGAGGCAGAGTGACAACGAGTGAGCGGGCTCGAACCGTGCCAGTAGCAACATTCGACTACACAACCACCGAACCCGAAGGCACCTGGTTCTCCAGATACGACGCCCTACGCGCCCAGTTCCCTTGGTATCGAAACGAATTCGGTCCGGGATTCTGGACGGTCTGCAACTATGAGGGCATTCTTCAGGTCATGCAGAACCCGGAGGTCTTCTCCAATAGCGTTGTCACTGCGTTGGACCCGAACCCGGTGATCAAGTGGATACCCGAGATGCTCGACGGTGACGAACACAAGCAGTGGCGGCGTCAACTCGGGCCACTGTTCGCTCCGGGCGCGGTCGCACGAATGGAATCGACTGTGCGACAGCGGGCGATCGAGATCATCGACGGCATCGTAGACCGCGGCTCCTGTGACTTCATGGCCGACTTCGCACAGCGCTTTCCAACGACCATCTTCCTGGAATTGATGGGACTTCCGGTCGAAGAGCTGGATCAGTTCCTCGAATGGGAACACGACATCCTGCACGCCGGAGGCAGCGACGAAGAAAAGCTGCAGACGCAGATCGCCGCAATGATGGCGGTGATGGGCCGCTTCGTCACGGTCATCACCGATCGACGGGCCGAACCACGCAATGACATCGTGAGCAAAGCCCTGACCTACGAGATCGATGGAAAACCGGTCTCGGACGAGGACCTACTGTCGTTCTGTCTGCTGATGTTCATGGCCGGCCTCGACACTGTCTCGGTCACCATCGGCTGGGCGTTCCTGCACCTGGCCCGTAACGACACCGACCGGGAGCGCGTCGTCGAGACACCGGACGCCATCCCAACTGCGGTCGAGGAGTTCGTCCGGGCCTACGCCATCGTGATTCCCGCCCGGAAGGTCATGGCCGACATCGAAATTCAAGGTTGCCCGATGAAGGCCGGCGACATGGTGAACATTCCGCTCAACGCCGCGACCCGCGACGAGGCAGCCTTCGCCGATGCGACGACCGTGGACATCACCCGTAAGCCGAACAATCACATCGGATTCGGCGCCGGTCCACACCGGTGCCTCGGTTCACACCTGGCCCGCCAAGAACTCCGAATCGCGCTCGAAGAGTGGCACCGCCGGATACCCAACTACCGCGTCGCCCCCGGTGCGCAGATGTGGGAAAGCGGCTCACAATTAGGACTGGAGAGCCTGCCCCTGGTCTGGGACCTCTGATGCGCAAGCCGCTCAACGGAGTTCGCGTTCTTGAGGTTGCCCAGTTCACCTACGTGCCCTCGGCCGGGGCGGTGCTGGCAGACTGGGGCGCCGAGGTGGTCAAGATCGAACATCCCGTCACCGGCGACGCACAGCGCGGTTTGGTCAAAGTGCTCGGCACGGCAGCCAGTAAGCCGGGGTCCTGCTTCGCTCCGATCATGGAGGCGCCCAACCGAGGTAAGCGAAGCGTCGGTCTCGCGCTGGATAATGCCGACGGTCGACCGGTGTTCGACGAGCTCGTGCGCCGTAGCGACGTGTTCCTGACCAACTACCTGCCGTCAGCCCGGGCAAAACTCGATATCGACGTCGACGACGTACGCCGGGTGAATCCCGACATCATCTACGTGGCGGGCAGCGGGTTTGGCATGAACGGGCCCGACCGCGACGCCGGCGCCTACGACGCGACCGCATTCTGGGCCCGCGGCGGCAGCGCCGACGGGCTCAACGCGCCCGACGCGGACCAATCGGCATTCATGCCCGCCGGCGCTTACGGGGACAACATCGGCGGTATAACCATCGCGGGTGGGGTGGCGGCAGCACTGTACGGCCGCCACGTGACCGGCGAACCGTCGGTTCTCGACGTGTCCCTCCTCGCCGTCGGCGCCTGGAGCACCCAGTTCAGTGTCAACATGGCGATGTTGATGGGCGGGCCACTACCGAAGGTAGAGCGGCGCACCCAGGCCCCGGGCAACCCACTGACCGGCGCCTACCGCACATCAGATGGCCGCTTTGTGCAACTGTCGATGCTGCAGCCCACCCGCTACTGGCCGGAATTCTGCACCCTGATGGGACTGGACGAGTTCGCCACCGACCCACGGTTCGCAACGCTGCAGGCCATGGCCGAGCACGCCGACATCGCCTACGGCATCGTGCACGACGCCATCGCCAAATTGAGCTTCACCGAATGCAAAGAGGTGTTGGGCCGCGGCACCGGGCAGTGGGCCCCGGTCCAGGACGCCTGGGAGATGGCCAACGACGAAGCGCTCACCGCCAACGGCCGGATCGCCGGCATCGTTGACGCGGAGGGTAATCCGCAGAAGCTGGTGGCCAGCCCGGTGAGATTCGACGACGACCACCCGACGCTGACACGGGCGCCTCAGTTCGCCGAGCACACCGACGACGTATTGCGCGAATTGGGGGTTGACGATGACCGTCTCATCGAGCTCAAAATCGCCGGTGCGATCACGTAGTCTCACCTCCGTGAACGCCGTCGATATGAACACCCGTGACGACGGCACGGTCAAGGAACGCCTGATCCGCGCCGCCGACGCGGAGATCGCCGCCCGCGGGATCAACGCCGTGCAGATGGAGGTGGTCGGCCAAGATGGCGGGCGTCTCCCGCGCCACCGCGTTCCGTCAGCTCGGCAGTGTCTCGGAGATGCTCGTTCAAGTCGCATTGTTGCGTGCCCGCAGGCACGTGGCGGCAGTGGAGACCGTGATGGCGTCAAAGACCGGGGTCTTCGCCAAGCTCGAGGCCGCCCTGGTCTACACCGCCCGTGAGCTGCCGTCTGATCCGTCGATCTCGGCACTCATCGCTCAGCACTCCGCGACTGTGCACGACCCCCGCGTACATCAGGTCGCTGTCGACGCGATGGTCCCTATCCTGCTGGAGGGACAGCAGAGCGGCGAAGTGCGTACCGATATCGAGATCGACGAGATGGTCGACTTCCTCGTCGAGCAGACTTACCTCGCCGCCGAGGAGATCGATCGGTCCGAAGGTGAGGTGCGACGACGCTTCCGCCACTTCATCATCCCCGGGCTTGCCGCCTCCGATGGCTTCAGTGGTGAACGACTCTCCCGGACCGTGGAGGTCCAGGAAGCAGTCGGGACCGCCATCGAGGCGCTGAACAATCTGGCCGACCAGTTGCGCCGCGACCATCGGTAGCGGAACCCGTTGCGCTGATTCCGCTCACCCACCGGCAGCGAGAATCTGCTGCATCTGGTCGATCTCCGCCCGCTGTGCATCGACCATCCGCCTCGCCAGTGCGACGGCATCGACGTTGTCACCGTTGGCAATCTCCGCGTTGGCCATCGCGATCGCGCCCTGCGCGTGCGTAATCATCGACTGCAACCACAGAACGTCGAAATCCTGGCCGCTCAGGGTTTCCAGTCGCGCAACCGTGTTGGGGTCGACTGCGCCCTGAGGCGGGGCGCCGGCACCGCCGGGCCCAGTTGCCGATCCTTCGCTCCACTGAACGAGCAAGGCTTTCATGACCTCGATTTCGGGGCCGCGCGCGGCTGTGATGCTCGACGCAACCGCGACGACGTCGGGGTTGGTGGAACGGTCTGGAACCAGCGCCGCCAGATCCACAGACTGCTTGTGGTGCTCAATCATGTTGGTCGCGAACGACACATCGTTCGCGTTGGATCCAGCCGGCTCACCGGTGATTACGGGCGTTTCCGACGTTGATGCGGGACTCTGTTCGGGCTCCGCACCGCTGCACGACGCGAGGAGCAGCATCCCCGCCAGGACGCTCACAACGGCCAGCAATCGTAAGGCAGCAGATCTCATCTCACGAGCCTAACGATCGCTCGCGACCGAAGTCAGCATCAGCCAGTGACATCTCGCCCGATCAACTGCCGGGCGATCACCCACTGCAGTACTTCGTTGGCGCCTTCGAAGATCTCGAGGATCTTGGCATCCCGGTACAGCTCTTCGAGCCGGAATGTCTCACCGGTCTCCGATACCTGCCGCGCGAATCCGTACCCGCCGTACACCTGGATCGCGTCGCGTGCCATGTCCGCAGCCAGGCGGGTGGCAAACGCCTTCGCCATCGAGGCCTCAGGTTCGGCGTGGCGTGCACCGGCGTCGACCCGCAGCGCCGCCTTCTGATAGAGGTTGCGCGCGCACTCGAGTTCGGTGGCCCGCTCGGCGAGCCGGTATTGCCAATGCTGCATGGCGCCAAGGGGTTTGCCGAATACGTGACGCGTGCGCATTCGTTCCACGGCCAGATCCAGTGCCGCCTGCGCCACGCCCACGCCTGCGGCCGCGATGCCGATGCGGCCGTAGGCGAGCGTCGCCAAGGCGACCGACAGCCCGCTGCCGGGCGCCCCCAGCACGTTTCCGCGTGGTACGACGACGTTCTCGAAGACGATGTCGGCGGTGAGTTGGCCGCGGTGTCCCATCTTCAGATCTGGTGTACCGATCCTGATGCCGGGACTGTTCTTCAGGTCAACCGCCACCATGGTCATTCCACTGCCACTGCGGCACAGCACCGTAACCCAATCGGCGACGGGACTGTTGGTGATCCAGCGCTTGCGCCCGTTCACCACGAAACCGTCGGCAGTCTCCTCGGCTTCGGTCTGCATCGCCTCGACGGATAGATCGCTGCTGGCGTCGGGTTCAGTTGTCGCGAAGGCGAAGACCAGATCGCCGGCGACGAGGCCCGGTATCAGCCGCGACCGCAGGTCGTCGGACGCGAATGACAACGCCTTGGGAACCAGGATGCATTGCCCGTCGTAGACGCCTGCCATGCTGCTGCTGTGGTAGGCGATCTCTTCCGTCGCCGTACACGTGCCGAGCAACGGATACTGAAGTCCGCGGCCGAAATCCGCGCCGAACGGGATGGCGAAGATCCCCGCGTCGGCCAGGCCGCGGAAGGCCTTCCACGGGAAGCTCTCAGCCGTCTCCTCCCGCTGGCCGATCTCGGCAGCATACGGCGCGACGGCCTTTTCTACTGCGGGCCGAATCTCCTGGCGTAGCTCGATCGTCTCGTCCGGAAGCCCGACGTCGTGCCACATCCGGTCCTGCGTACGCGTCACGTTCACCGCAGGATGAGTTGCAGCGGAATGTGTTTGGTTCATCAGACCCTTCCGTACCACGGCACGACAGCTTCGGCGTTGCGGCCGGCGATGACCACATCCAGCTGGTCATCATGACCCACTCCGGCACCACATCGCCCACTAGGTTAACTAGGTTGACCTCCATACGCAAGCTTCTTATAGCCAACTTGAACATGGCTTCCCGGTCCGGCAGCTTGCGCCCCTCAGGCAGCGGCGGTCGCGCCGCGTCGGCCATACCGGTGCACCCCTTCGAACCCGTTCAACCAACCGACCGTCTCAAAAGTCAACGATTAGAACTGTTCCTTCACAATAACTTTCGATACCCGGACAACTCGGCACACTGGTGCCATATACTATCTGCCGGCAGTCCCGAGGAGTTGTTCGAGAAGGTCACCCTTGATCGCTGCGGCCTCCGGGAGAAACGGCGCCGCAGCCCAGTCGTGGACCAGACCGTCACGGAGGACGAATGCGATGTCCGCGCCCTCCTCCAATGCGCGTTGCTGCAACCGCAGTGCGTCAGGGTAGAGCCGGTCCAGCGAACCCGCGTAGACCGTTATGCGTGGTAGCCCATCCAAGGAACCGAAGAGCGGACTCACACGAGGGTCGGTCGTCTCGAGGCTGCCGGCCCACACTCTGCCCGCAGCGACGAGCTGGTCGGCACTCAGGAGGGGATCGTCGATCTGTCTGTTTGCGGGATCACTGAGCGCCACATCGAGCCAGGGGGATATCAGGACCATACGGCCAGGTGTCGGCAGACCTCGCCGCACCAATTCCTGAGTGGCTGCCAGCGCCAGCCCGCCGCCGGCCGAATCGGCGAGTATGCCCACTGCGTCTGCCCCATGTGCGGCGACGGTTTCCGCCAGCAGGTCGGCCATGGCAGGCACCACGACTTCGGCGGTGCCCCAGGGTGCGACCGGGTAGAGCGGAACTTTGACGGTCGCGTTTCCACGCCGGGCGACACTGGCGTACTGGTGCCACTGCGTCGCCATGATGTCGGAGATGTAAGCGCCACCGTGGATACCGATCACGACCCGGTCAGCACCAGTGGTGCGCGCGCGCAATGTCCACACCGGCCAGCCCACGTGCGTCGCCTGCTCCACGCGAAGTCCGCGTACGAGCAATCGCGGCGGATTGGGGTGCGCGGGCATCGGCGTGCGGGTGGGATCGATTTGCGCCGCCTTGTCGCCGGCGGGCCGACTCACGCGCGCCAATCGCGCCGCCTTCACGATGGCGCGGTGTTGCCAGCTGATCGTCGACGCATTGACGTGACGGTCGCGCCGCGTCAACTGCGGTCCCGCAGATCAGTTGCCAACACTGACCACCGATGATCGGTGGTCAGTTCTAACAGCCGCACGTCCGGAGGTGGGTCCATCCGCAGCGCGTCGGACATGTTCAGGCCACCCATGGATGATGACGGGTGGGACGCGACGTAAAAGATTCGCTTGGGCATATCTCTCCTTCTAGGGGTGCGACGTCTTAGGTCGAGTTCTCCTGGGATGCATTCAATTCCGTTCATCTGTGTGTCCCCTGCCCCGGAAAGTCTGCCGTGCTCGGAAGCACGTCGCGCATCTGCTTCCAGATCAGCTTGGCGGCATGCACCGGCGCGAGCCGGTTCAACTTGTCCAGCAGGAACGAGTCACGTCCCGCGAAGACCCGGTAGCGATTCTTTTCGATGCCGCGGACTATCTCGGCTGCGGCGACCTGCGGCGGCGTCATTCGCATCGAGTTCGCCGTCGCTTCGCTTTCCTCGCGCGTCATCGCACCGGAATTGACCGCGATGTCTGTCCTGATCGCTCCCGGAAACACCACGCTGACACGCACGTTGGTGTCGCGAAGCTCCGAGTTGAGACCCTCCGCCAGCATCTTGACCGCAGCCTTCGATGCGCCGTAAATCGTCTGTCCCGGTACCGGTACGAACGAACCCATGCTCGACACGAAGGTGATGTGCGCCTTCGGACGCTTCAGCAGCGGCGGCAGGAACACCTTCGTCACATTCAGGACGCCATAGAGGTTGATGCTGAGGACCCGCTCGATCTCGTCGAACGCAAGGTCGTCGACTCGGGCGAAACGATGGATGACGCCGGCCACGTTGACCAGTCCATCGACGGCGCCGTGGGTCGCGACGACCGCATCGGGCAGCGCGCTGACGGCCGGCCGGTCGACAACGTTGAGCACGTGGGTGGAGACGCGGTCGGCACGTGAGCCAGCAAGGACCCCAGTCTCTTTCAGACCGACATCATCGATATCGACGAGTGCGACCCGTGCCCCCTTCTCGACGAGCTGCAGTGCCACTTGGCGACCTATGCCATTCGCCGCGCCGGTGACGACGAAGACCTTGTCACGTAGTTTCAAAGTGTTCCTTGCGAAGTTCGGCTTTGCGTACCTTGCCCATCGAGGTGCGGGGCAGCGCTTCGACGATCGCCAGCCGCTCCGGGGTCTTCTGCCTGGCGAGCCCGGACGCGGCGAAGTGCGCGCGCAGACCGTTGAGATCCAGTGCGGCGCCGGGCTTGAGGACCACGACCGCGGCCACTACGTCGCCGTACCGGGGATGTGGCGCCGCCACCGCGGCGCCCTCGGCCACCGCGGGATGCGCGTTGAGGACATCTTCGACTTGCCCGGATGAAATCGTTTCGCCGGCGCGAATTATGACGTCCTTGATGCGGTCGGTGATGGTCAGTCGGCCGTCGGCGTCCAAATGCCCGAGATCGCCGGTGCGGAACCAGCCGTCGGCGGTGAATGCGTCCGCGTTGAGGGCCGGATCCCGGTAGCCGACGAACTGGTCCGGGCCCTGCGTGACGACCTCCCCGTCGGCGCCGGCAGGAAGCTCGGCGCCGTCCGGACCGACGATTTTCACCTTGACAGCACGCATTGGCTTGCCGTCGGTACCCATTCGGGCCGGTGCCGCATCGTAAGACCGGGCCGCGGTGATTGTGGGTTGCTCGGTGGAGCCGTAACAGCGGTAGGCATTGATACCCGCCGCGGCAGCACGCCGCCCCTGCTCCTCGGTGACCGTCGCGGCCCCGACGAGAAATTCCCGCAGCGTGGCCAGCTTCTCGCCGGTGTCGCCGAGGTCGAGCAGCCCTTCCAGGTGGAACGGCGTTCCCGCAGTGGCCGTTATCCGGTGTCGTTGAATCAGGTCGACAGCGGTTGCGGGATCCCAACCATCCATGAAGACCGACCTGGATCCTGAGACCAGCGGCCGCAGCAACGTCCCTACTCCCGCGATGTGGCCCGGCGGGAAGGTGACCAACTGCACGACATCGTCTTCTCCGCTCACCAGATCAGGCAGCGTCCGCTGCTCGGCAAGCATCGAATTATGGCTGTGCTGTACGCCTTTCGGAGCCGATGTGGTGCCCGAGGTGTAGATCAACACCGCGACGTCATCGGCCGACGGCGCCGGACGCTGGTAATCCGAACCAGCCAGCTGCGACCAGGCCAGATAGCCCTCGCCGGGTTCGGCGTCGACGACGACCACATGTTGCACGGTGGGGATCTTCGAGAATTCACCGATCCGGTCGAGGTAGGAAGATGACCGGAAGCGAGCCGGCATGATCAGAGCCTTGGCCCCCGATTCGGCCAGGATGAACCCCACCTCAGTGGGACCGTAGATGTGAATGATCGGCACCAGGGTCGCCCCGCACATCAGCACCGCCTCGTAGGCGATGGCGCATTCCAGCCGATTCGTCAACTGCACCGCCACCGCGTCACCGGGTGAAACCCCCAGCCTCTGCAGACCGGCGGCCACCAGCTGCGACTGCCGGAAGATCTCGGCCACCGTGTTGGTGGTTTCGATACCATCGGACACGAAAACCACCGGAACATCGCCATATTCGGCCGCTCCCTGCTCCAGGGCATCGATGAGTGTGCGTTGGGAGTACCACCCCTCGCGGTACCACCGGTCGCGCAGAACCGTGTGATCGAATCGGGCCGGGGCAACTTCCATGCTGGACATGATGCGCTTCCTGATCGACGGCGGCTACGGGGCGGATGCTGACGCGGGCACCGGTTGAGGGATGGTCGCGGGTGATTCCGGATCGTCGCTCCAAAGCGCTCCGGTATAGGCCAGAAGCGCGTCCAACCGATCCGCCAGCTCGTCTCGCTCGCCATCCCCCAAGGCGGCGAACACCCGGCTCATTGCCACATCGGTGGCCCGCTCGGCCGCCTCCCAGCGTGAAGTATCACCAACACCGCCGGCCGCCGGCCACCCGAACATCTCGGACAGCCAGGGCGTGCGGATACCGACCGCCTCTGCCGGGCTCAGCCCCGCGGCCAACACTGCGCAGGCGTGCAATGAGCTTCGCAGCTCCCTCAACGCATACAGGTGGTGAAGCACAGCTGCCGAGCTGTCCTCGGGCGCACCGCCGGCGCGCCAGCCGACGAAAATCGGTGACTGAGCGCCGTCGGCGGATGTGACCACTCGCGAGAGCAATTCGGCCAATCGGTCGCGGCCATCGAACTCCCCCAATGATTCTCGCGCCCAGTCATACATGCTCTCGCGCCAGTAGCCGCCGGCTTCAGCGGCTGTGATCTTCGCAGTTGCCGCGGCATGGCTGGACGCGATCAGGCCGGGGTGCAGCCAGACAAACGACGCCGCGATCAGCTCGGGACCGACCGGCCCCAATGCCGCGCCACGCGCCAGCACATAGAACGACATGGGGTCCAGCCCGAACTGCTCTGGAGCGGCCATCTGAGCGACGGCCATGGCGTGTGCCGGCACCTTGAAGATCGGGCCCGCCGTGCGCTGCGCAGTGTCGAGCAGACTCACGTCAGCGTTCCGATCACGGTGCCGACCGGGTACGTGGTGTCGACCTCACCGATGATCTGCAGCGTGCCCGACGCCGGGGACTCGATGTCAGTCTCGGTCTTGTCGGTGGCGATGGTGTAGAGAAGCTCCCCCTCCGCAACGGTGGCGCCGTTCTCGACGTACCACGAGGTGATCTCGCCTTCCGTCATCGTCACACCCAGCTGGGGAATCTTGATTTCTGTTGCCATGTCAGCCTTTCTGCGCGAGTTTGCGGACCGCAGCAATGATCTTGTCCTGCCCGGGAAGGTAAGCCTGTTCCAGCGAGGAGGCGTAGGGCACGGGGGTATTGGGCGCGGTCACTCGCAACACCGGGCCGGCCAGCTCTCCCCACAGCTCTTCGCCGACCGTGGCGGCCAGCTCGGCGCCGAAGCCGTTGCGGCGCACTGCCTCATGTACCACCACCGCCCGCTTGGTTTTGGCGACCGAGGCCAACACTGTGGACAGGTCGAGTGGTTGCAGCGTACGCAGGTCGACGACCTCGACGTTGATGCCCTCGGCGGCCAGCGACTCGGCGGCGGCCATGGACTCCACCACTTGCCGTCCGTAGGTGAGGATGGTCAGATCGCTGCCCTCGCGAACAATCGCAGCCTTTCCCAAAGGCACTCGGTAGTCCCCTTCAGGTACCTCACCCTTGGAGGAGAAGTACAAGCCGGTCATCTCGACGAACACGCACGGATCGTCGTCGAAGATCGACGACAGCAGCAACCCTTTGGCATCGGCGGGGTTGCTGGGCACGATGACTTTCAGTCCGGCAGCGTGAACCAGGTTGGCTTCCAGCATATCCGAGTGCTGGGCACCGAAGCCGCCGCCGGTTCCGGTCGCGGTGCGCACGGTGATCGGCACCGGTGTACGGCCGCCGGACATGTACCGCAGCTTGGCCGCATGGTTGATCAGCTGGTCGGCACAGACGTGGATGAAGTTCATCAGCATGATCTCGGCGACCGGGCGCATGCCGCCGATCGCCGCGCCGATGGCCGCTCCCATGATCGCCTGCTCGGAGATCGGGGTGGGACGCACGCGGTGCTCGCCGTACTTCTTGCCGAGCCCCTTGTGCACCCCGAAGCCGCCGCCGCCTGGTTCCTGGATGTCCTCACCGAGGGCGAACACGGTGTCGTCGACGCCCAGCGCGATGTCCAGCGCGGAGTTGATGGCGGCTACGAATCCCATTGTCTTGGTGGCTGGCCGGTCGTCCTGAATGGTCATGCGAGGGTCTCCTGCGAGTAGACGTCGGTAGTCAGAGTGGAGGCATCCGGCAGCGGCGAGTTGACGGCGAACTCCGACGCGTCGGCGATCTCGTCGGCGAGTTCCGTGTCGATGCGATCGAGCTCTTCGGCGGTGGCGGTGCCGTCGTCGATCAGCTTCTGCCGGAAGCGGAGCACCGGGTCTGCAGCGATCGCGGCGGCCAGTTCCTCCTTGGGGATGTACACCTGCTGGTCGCCGATCACATGTCCGTTGAACCGGTAGGTCATCGCCTCGATCAAGGTGGGCCCGTCACCGCGGCGGGCCCGGTCGATCGCCTCACCGGCCGCCTGGTACATCGCGATCGGATCGTTGGCGTCCACTCGCACACCCGGGATCGAATAACTGGCCGCGCGGTCGGCGATGCGTTCCACGGCAGTGCCTTTGGTCAGCGGGGTGTACTCGGCGTACAGGTTATTCTGGCAGACGAAGACCACCGGCAGCTTCCAGATCGACGCCAGGTTCAGCGACTCGTGGAACGCTCCGATATTCGTCGCGCCGTCACCGAAGTTGGAAATGGTCACCTGGTCGGTGCCCTTCATCTGCGATGACAGCGCCAGCCCGTTGGAGATCGGGATGCCGGAGCCGACGACGCCGGTGGTCACCATCAGGCCGTACTCGGGCGCGGTCACGTGCATCGGGCCGCCTTTGCCACCGCAGGTGCCGGTGGCCTTGCCGAAGAACTCGGCCCACAATTCGCGCAGCGGAACACCTTTGGCGATGTGGTCGTGCAGCCCACGGTAGATGGTCACGACATAGTCGTCGCGACGCAGATGGGCGGCCACCGACACAGCGGCGAACTCCTGGCCCCGCGGCGAGTAGTACATGCCGCCGATGACTCCACTCATCATCATCGACAGATACTTCTCATCGAACAACTTGATCTTATTGGCCGTCCGGTACAGCCCCACCTGGGTGGCGGCATCCGGTCCGGCTGTGACAACGGTGGTCATCGAATCAGGCTCCTTGCGGTGATCGAGTGGTGCGGGCTGCGGCATGTTCCCCGGCGCGACGGCCGGAGAACACCGCATCGGCCAGGGAGAGGCCGGAAACATAACTGCGGCTGCAGATCCCGACGGCCGCTCGGCCAGCCGCGAACAGGCCGGGCACGGCTTTGCCGTCCTCGTCGACCACCCCACCAGTGGTCTCGTCGACGACCAGGCCACCGAGTGTGATGGCGGCGGCCGGGTAGGCCGGCGAGTTCGGGATCGAAATGTCGATGGCATAGAACGGTGCCTGGCCGATCGGCTTGCGGAAGTCCTCATGCTTGCCGAACTCGTCCTTGGCGCCGGCGGCGATCGCGGCGTTGTAGGACGCGATTGTGTCGCCCAGCCCGGCGGCATCCACACCGATCTTGCCGGCCAATTCGGCCACGGATTTGGCCTTGACATGGCCGATCGGACTGAACAGGTAGACGACCTGCGGGGCGTGGAAGAACGCGGTCTGCTCGCGCAGATTGCCGCGGGCACGCTTCCAGGCGCGGGCATCCATCACCAGGTAGCCGTTGCTGTCGTGATCTTCGATGAGCGGCTTGGCCATCGTTGCGCCGTAGAGCTGCTCGTTGGCGAACCGAATGCCGTTGCGCCCGACGACTATGCCTTCCATGAAGGACGACGGCGGCGAGATGAACCGCCAGCCCGACATCGACTCCAGATGTGCGGTCTTGGCGTTGACCTGTGCGCCGAGCCGTAGGTTTGCTCCATCGTCCCCGATGGTGCCCAGGGGCGGCACCTTGCTCCACTTTGGTGCGTGTGCCGCGACGAGCTCGCGGTTGAAGCTGTGGCCACCCGTGCTCAAGACCACCGCACCGGCACGGGTTTGGTGTGTCGTGGAGAGTCGGCGCCTGCGCCTTTCGACGATGTTGTTCAGCCGGCTGCCGACCGGCGCGTACCAGATGTTGAGCTTGGCGGCCAAGGTCGCCAGCGCTCGGTACCCGGCGCCGGGCTCATTGTCGACACCCAGGTACTCCACTCCCACGACACGGCCGTCCTCGACAACGAGGTCGGTCACCTCGGCCAACGGCCGGAACACCACGCCCTTGCGCAGCGCGGAGTCTCGCAGCCGGTGGTAAAACGTTGCGCCGGAGAAGTTCTTGGCCCGGGTGCGGTGCCCACGTGGTGCGGGTTTGGCCACCTCTGCGTAACCGCCCGCCAGTTCGTTTCCTGAGTAGTACAGGTAGTGCCGGTTGGTGGGATAGGACGTCTTGTACGGACAGACGCTGCCTTCCCATTCCAGCCCCTGTTGCTCGAGCCACCGGATCATGGCCGGGCTGTTGTCAACGAATCGCTTGAGCGTCTCGTCGGCGACGACCCCGTCGGTTTCGATCTGGAGGTACGCCAGCATGTCTTCGGGGGTGTCGACGATGCCCGCGGCCTTCTGCTCGTCGGTCCCGGCACCGGCGTACACCACGCCGCCGGAATGGTAGGTCGAGCCACCACCGAAACCGCGGTCCAGCACCAGGACTCGCGCTCCGGCGTCGGCCGCCGCGATCGCGGCACAGGCACCCGCACCACCGAATCCCACGACGATGACATCGAAAGCCCCATCATATGCGTCGCTCATTTGACTCCTTTTTTCTCCACGACCACGTCTCCGCTGACGGTCATCCGGCAGCCGAGTCGCACGTCACGCAGGACTGTCCGCCGCTTACGGCTGGCCATCTGCTTGAGCACTCCGGCTTCCTCTGACCCGATCGGCTCCGCATTCTGGTGACCGGCGAGCACGGTCAGCGCGCATGCCGTGCAGCGCGCCTGCCCGAAACACACTGTGGGCCAGGTGAGTCCGGCGTCAGCGGCGGCCTGGAAGACGGTCTGCCCGGCGCGGATCTCGAACTCGGCACCACACGGCTCCACGCGTACCCGTGGCATCACTTGGACGAACGCAGGTACTTGTCGATGGTCGCGTGACTGTTGACGATCATGGCTTCGTACTTCTCCGACATCACCAGATCGTCGAGGCCCTGGGTCCGCACGCCCTTCTGTTGGCGATGGACGTTGCGGAAGTCTTCCTTGAAGATCTGCGGCCAGTCCTCGACGTCGTTCATCACCTCACACACCGGGCGCTCCGGCTCGGCCTCCTCGGCGTTCGGAATCTGCAAGGCCCACACCTCGAATTGGCATGACTCCGGATCATGATCGTCCGGCCGTACCCGATAGGCGATCGAATTGCCATACGCCGGAAGGAAAGTCAGGTTGGGGAACACATGGGCATACCCTGAGGTGTTGCCGGCGGGTGGGGGCAAGTTGATCCCGGCCCCCTGCGCATACTCGTAGAGCGCGCCGAAGAACGCCAGCGGCAATTGTTCATCGGGGATGTCGCGCTCCATGAGACCCTGCTGAATGAACATCTCACGCTCGGTGGTGTAGGCATCGGTACCCACATAGAGCGCGTTGTTGAACTGGATGAAATAGTCGCCGAAGCCCATGCCCTTTACCGGGGATTCCATACCGCCCGGCGGCAGCGCGTGTGCGTGGCCACCGGGAAAAGTCTCGAAGCCCTGGGACATGGCCTCGAGGTCGTAATCGTCGTCCGCGGCGCCCATGGACAGCGAGGGGTGGGCCTGCATGACGTGGTAGGCCTCGAGAAAGGCCTCCTGCGCCATCTTCCAGTTGGCATTCAACTTGACGCTGCGCCACCAGCGCACCGTCATCCTGTCGAACCCGATGGGCGCGAGCGTCTCTGCGATATCCGCGAATTCTTCAGCCAGGGGCGCGGCCTCATGGTCCATATTGATGAAGACGAACCCGAACAGCGTGCCGACCTGGCATTCCCGCAGCTTCAGGAACTCGGGATCCAGGCAGGCTGGGCTGAATCCCTTCTTGGCGTAGACGTAGGTGCTCTCACCATCGAGGTTCCATCGCCAGCCGTGGTACGGACAGACGATCTGCTCCCCGTAGAACGTGCCGGTGCCTTCACCGAGTGCGGTGGCACGGTGCCGGCAGGCGTTGAAGTACGCCTTGACGGGATGTTCCTCATCGGACGTACGCACGATCAGGATCGATTGACCGGCGACGTTGTACTCGGTGAAGTCGCCGGGGCGAGGGATCTCGTCGAGTCGGCAGGCGAACTGCCACGCACGCGTCCAGAGCCGCTGTTTCTCCAGTTCGGCCACCTCGCGGGAGTAGTACCGTTCGGCCGGCACCCGCTTGGGATCGGTGATCGCCCACGAAGGGCTGTCCATTTCCACATCTGGTTCGGCGAACGTCGTCATTCGGACTCCCAATCTCGGCTGCAGGGCTGTGCTGCCTGACACTAACTAATTGCTTAGTTAGTTTCGTCACGCGGCGTGCGACTGTCAAGGCGTCACCGCCGATCGCCTCGAAACCCCTGGTTACGAGCGCCGCACCGGCAAACCGTGCGCCAGCATGTTCTCGACTGCACGCACTGCGCGTCGATGCCGGTCGGCCGGCTCGGTCGCCGACAGATACGTCAAGCCCCACGACAGTGACGTGATCGCGTCGACCATTGACTGCACGTCGACGTCCGGTGATACTTCGCCGCCGGCGATTGCTTCATCGACCAGGTGGCGGTACAGGGCTTCCTCCTCGCTCCGGCGCTTCGCCCGCAGCGCAGAGAGATCGGGATGTCGGGCCGCTTCGAAGGACAAGCTTGCCTCGAAGCGCGTCACGTCCGGGTAGTCGGTGGTACAGGCGATCGCCTCCTCGAGAACCGACGTCAGCCGCTCGACCAGCCCCGATCCCCTCTCCCCTGCTGCGCCCAACCGCGCGATCATCTCGTCGAGTATGGATTCCAAGGCATCGACCGCGAGCGCCTCTTTCGACCGGTAGTAGTGGTAGATCGCGGCGCTCGTCAGCCCGGCGCGCTGCGCGATCCCTTTCATCGTCGCGTTGGCATACCCGACCTCGGCCACGAGTTGAATAGCCGCGGCCTTGATCCGACGCATCGTCTGATCCCCGTCAGCCCCCGACGGGCGTCCCATCTGCGGGGGCTGCGCAGCACTGTTCTTCACCAGCCACCGCGGCCGTGGGTAAGCAGATCGACGACCATCCGTCGAGAATAATGGCAACCGATCTGCCAGTTCGACCATCGCGAGGACACCCAGCGGTCAGCGGGATTCTGCAAAGCTGTGACCATGTCGACTACAGCGCGGGCACGAAACCTCCGCGGCCAGGGCAATCTGCTACGCGCCGAGGTGCTAGACGCCGTTGACCGCCTGGTCGGTGACGACGCGCGCTTCCGGCCGAAAGCTCTTGCGCTGCGGGAGGTGGCCAGGGAGGCCGGCATCTCCGCACCTGCGATCTATCAGCACTTCGCGAACAAAGAGGAATTGATCGAGGCGGCCGTCACCGAGGGATTCGATCTGCTGACGGAGTCGATGCGCGCGGCCGAGGACGACTGCGGCGAGACCGCGAAGGCCACCGACATCCTCGCGGCGCAAGCACGTGCGTACTGCAGGTTCGCCGACCGGCATCGCGGTTTCTTCCGATTGATGTTCGCCTCAGGCGCGCTGATCGAGAACACCGCCGACGCCACCGAGGCCGTCGAGGAGTTGTCCGCACAGTGGGCCAGCGCAGCGTCCGGACTGCGTGAACAAGGAGTCAGGACCCAGTTGCCCCCAGACCAGCTCGCGATGTTCATCTGGTCGGCCGTACATGGGCGCATCACCCTGGCACGGCTGCTCAACACCACCGCAGAGGACCTCAACGAGCTCGTCGACGCGTTGATCACCGAGATCCTGGCGGTCGTCCGCTAAGCGATGTGACACGACACACCGGCTACCCTCTTGCGCCTGCGCTTAACGATTGTAAACTTACGAGTGTTAAGCGATATGGGAAGGAGTCGACCGATGACCATCACCGTCGACGAGGGAAAGTGCATCGGCGCCGGCCAGTGCGTACTGGCAGCGCCCAACGTGTTCGACCAACGCGAGGACGACGGAGTCGTCATCGTGTTGGACGAGCACCCGCCGGAGTCGGAACACGACAACGTGCGCGAGGCCGCGGCACTCTGCCCAGCCCTCGTCATCGAGATAAGCGACTGACAGGACCATCACATGAGCACACCCACGCAAGCCCCCGAAGACTTTGTTCCACCCGTGCGGAAGTGCCCGTTCGCCGCACCGGCGCTCTACACCGAAGCACGGGAAACCGGCCGGCCACAGCGGGTCAGCATCTGGGACGGCAGCAGCCCGTGGCTGATCACCAAACACGACCAGGTGCGGGCGGTGTTGAGCAGCCCATCGATCAGCGCCGACGTGACCAACCCGCACTTCCCGAATACGAGTTCGACCCAGCCCGAAACCGAAGGCAACATCTTCTTCCGCAAGGACGGCGCAGCCCACCTGGACATCCGCCGCATTCTGAACCCGGCCTTCACCGCGAAAGCCGTCGAGAAGTGGCGCCCACGCATCCAAGAGCTGGTCGAGGAATCCATCGACAAGATGCTGGAGCTGCCCAAGCCCGTCGACGCGGTCGCACACTTCGCGCTTGTCATCCCCACGGTGGTGATCTGCGAACTGCTGGGAGTCGACCAGAAGGACAGTTCGATCGTGCAACACGCCTCCCACCTGGTGAGCGACACCACCGCGCCGCACGAGGAGAAGATCGCCGCGCACCGCGGACTGACGGAGTTGCTCGCCAAATACGTGGCGGCCAAAAAGGGCCACCCCGATGACACCCTGCTGTCCGTGCTGGTCAACGAGCACGTCGCCAACGGCACCATCACCGAGGCGGAAGCAGTCGGGCTCGGCAACCTCGTGATCGGGGCGGGCCACGAAACGACGGCGAACATGATCGGCCTGTCGATTCTCTCGCTGATCCGCGAACCCGAGCAGCGCGCCAAACTGCTTGCCGATCCGCAGAAGTACGCACCCACGATGACCGAGGAAGAATTGCGGTACTGGAGCATCGTGCAAAGCGAGCCCCGCCGCGTCGCCATCGAAGACCTCGAAATCGGCGGTGTGACAATCAAAGCCGGCGAAGGCATCATCTGCGGGCTCGCCGGCGCCAACCGGGATCCCGAAGTGTTCACCGACCCGGAGAACCTCGACATCACTCGGCCCGACCGCAAGCACCTGGCATTCGGATTCGGTCTGCACCAGTGCCTCGGCCAGAACCTGTCGCGAGTTGAGATGCAGGAGGCCCTGCCGCGGCTGTTCCAGCGCATCCCCGACCTGCGGTTGGCAGTACCAGAGGAACAACTCAAGTTCAGCGATCCGAACCTGACCTACGGGGTCCGCGAACTCCCCGTCACCTGGGGTGAAGAATGAACGGACGACTGGAAGGAAAGACCGCGGTCGTGGTGGGGGGCGGCCAAACGCCCGGCGCGACAATCGGCAACGGCCGCGCGACTGCACTGCTGTATGCCCGCGAGGGCGCCCGAATCCTGGTGGTGGACCGCAACTTCGACGCCGCTGAGGACACCGCGAAGCAGATCCGTGCGGAAGGGCTGTCCGCCGACGCCTACCGCGCCGACATCACCGTCGAAGAGGACTGCGTCAATCTCGCCCAAGCGGCGGTGGACCGCCTGGGCATGGTGAACATCCTGCACAACAACGTCGGCGTCGTCTCCACCAAGCGCACCGAGGACCTACCGGTTCAGGGATGGCAGCGCATCGTCGACATCAATCTCACCGGAATGTGGCAGACCAGCAAGTACTTTCTGCCCATCCTGCGCGACAGCGGCAACGGCGTCGTCATCAACATCTCGTCGTTGGCCGGCCTGGTTCCGGGCGGCCAAGCCATCGCGTACTCCACGACGAAAGCAGCGGTGAACGCGTTGACCCGTTCTCTGGCATTGGAATACGCGCCGCAGGGCGTACGTGTCAACTGCATCGCGCCCGGCATGGTGGATACGCCGCTGGGAGTCGACGACGTCGCACGCGCCACGCACCAATCTCGTGACGACGTCGCGGCCTCTCGCGCACGGCTGATACCGATGGGCCGCCAAGGCACGGCCTGGGACGTCGCGCACGCGGCGCTGTTCCTGGCGTCCGACGAGGCCGCGTTCATCACTGGTGCGGTGCTGGCTGTCGACGGTGGAAGCTCCCTGGGTGTCGCGCCTTCTCCCCCGCTTGCGGCAGAGCGGTCCTGACATGAGCGAGAAGTGCGTCGTCATCGTCGGCGCCGGAGCGGCGGGGCTGTCGGTCGCGGAAACCCTTCGGCGACAAGGCTTCGCCGGAAGAATCACCCTGATCGGAGAAGAGGCTGCGCCGCCCTACGATAGGCCGCCACTCTCGAAGCAGTATCTGGCCGGCGAGTGGGACGTCGAGCGGCTGTGGCTGCGCGCACCCGCGACGATCGAATCACTGCAACTCGACTGCCGATTCGGTGTGTCGGCGGTCTCCGCCGATGCAAAGGCGAGCACCGTCACCCTGTCGAACGGCGAGTCGGTGCGCTACGACGCACTTGCCATCACCGCAGGGGTACATGCCCGTACGCTGCCGGGCACCGACCACATCGCCGGGGTGCACACTCTTCGCACCATGTCCGATGTCGATGGACTGCGAGACGAAATCCGGCCCGGCCGTGTACTTCTGATTGTGGGAGCGGGATTTCTGGGCTCCGAGGCCGCGGCGGTGGCGCGTCAAGCCGGCGCGAAGGTCACCCTGGTCTCGGACCTACAGGCGCCACTCGCCGACGTGGTCGGCGCAGAAGTCGGCCAGATGCTGATGGACTACCACCGCGCCCACGGAGTACGGGTGGAGACCGGCGTCAGGGTCGAACAGGTACTTGAAAGCCATGGACGCGCTACCGGCGTGCGCCTCGGCGACGGCCGCACGCTGGCGACCGATGCGGTGCTGGTGGCGATCGGATCGGTGCCCGCGACGGGCTGGCTGGACGGTAGCGGGATCCCCGTCGACGCCTCGGCCCCTGGCGGCGTGCTGTGCGACGAGCACTGCCAAGCAACCGCGGGAGTCTGGGCAGCCGGCGATATCGCCTCCTGGCCGCACCCCACCTTCGGTGAGCGGATCCGCATCGAACACCGCACCAATGCCGGCGAACAGGGTATGGCCGTCGCGCGGAACATTCTCGCCGCCTTCGCCGGTGAGCAGCAGAAACCGTTCGTGCCTGTCCCCTACATCTGGTCCGACCAATACGACCTCAAGATCCAGATCTACGGCCTACCGCGGCTGCGCGACGAAGTCGTCATCAGCGCAGGAGCCACTGAGGACCGGCAGTTGCTGGCGCTCTATGGGAAGAACTCAAATGTGTGTGCGGCGTTGAGCGTCAACATGACGCCGTGATATCCGGGCGGCCCGCAAGCTTGTCGCCGACCATGCACCCATGCCGAAAGTCGAGGTAACCACGTCATGAACACCAATCGAAACACCGGCATCGATGTCGTGCGCGAGCTCCTGCCCGGCGCGCTGCCGGACGGCGACGACGTCGAGGTACCCAAGGAAGGATTCGCACCCGAACTCCTGGAACTCAGCATCGACAACGTCTTTGGGCGGCTGTGGGGCCGCGAAGGACTGTCCCGCCGGGACCGGAGCCTGGTCACGCTCGGAGTTCTGATCGCCCTGCGCGCCACCGACGAACTGAAGTTCCACTTCCCGATTGCACGTCGCAACGGATTGACAGACGACGAGATCGCCGAAGTCATCTACCACTGCAGCGGCTACGCCGGCTTCCCGGCTGCCGCGACGGCTCGGACAGTGGCGGAGACTGTTCTCGGCCAATCTGAGTCCCCCCACACGGCCGAGGCATAGTGCGTTGCGTCCGCTACCTGGCGCCGCGCCGCCTGGTGTAATCCCAGCTTCGTGTCATATATGCCAAAACATATGACATCTCACTGGGACTATGACATCGCGATTGGGAACCTACAACGGCGCTGGGCGTCCCTGAGTTCATCCAGGTAACGCACGAAATCGTCCCAATCCAGCAGTTCGACCATTTCCCCGGGCGTTCCCCGCGGGATCAATCGCGCTTCGCCAACATTGCGTGGCAAAAGTTCTGCCGGCTCCAACGCGTTCCCGAAATGGCGATTCGTGCTTTTATTGTCCCCATTGTGGTCATACGACTGCACACTGCGTGTCGCTTTTCCTGACCAAAACGCCGCGGACTCCATCACGTCCCGCTCATGTGAGCCGTACATGATCAGCGCCGCCGGAGTCACATCCCTGATCGCCTTACCCTGCAACGGCCCATACACCGCATCAAGCTGCGAACCCGCCTGCGCGGCAAAACAAATCGCACAGCCCAGGCCCCGCGACTCTGCCAAGTACTGCGGCAGACGAGGAATCGGGGTATTGGTGATCTCGTCCAGGAACAACCCCAGACGCAAAAAACCCTCCCACTGGGCCACCTTCGTGCGCTGCCGATTGATCAGCTGATCCATCAACACGATCGCCTGCGCGGCCACCGTCCCGTCCGCTGGTGTCAACAAATACAACGTTGCCTGCGGGTCCTCAA
>Ga0182740_1000317_pt1 | contig 65780 bp, 73 predicted proteins | sample eDN5th37CKraftBY_FD_128872 | JGI IMG/M metagenome (GOLD analysis project Ga0182740, IMG submission 128872) | Enriched backyard soil microbial communities from Emeryville, California, USA - eDNA 5th pass 37_C Kraft BY (version 2) (version 2) | ecosystem: Environmental > Terrestrial > Soil >...
AAACCGGCCAAGGTCGCCTTGGTGGCATCCATGCGCAAACTGCTGGTCATCCTCAACGCCCGCATGCGGGACCATCTGAACGCTTCCCACTGCGCCTGAATCAAGACAGTTGCTCTCCCCGCCGAGCAGGGAGAAGGAACACCGCAGCTCAACTGCCCAGGTTGATCCACGTCGCCTTGATTTCGGTGTACTTGTCGAAGGCGTGCAGCGACTTGTCGCGGCCGTTGCCGGACTGCTTGTAGCCGCCGAACGGCGCGGTCATGTCGCCGCCGTCCCAGTAGTTCACCCACACGCTGCCTGCGCGCAGCCTGCGCGCCACACGGTGCGCGCGGCTGATGTCGCGCGTCCACACGCCGGCCGCGAGCCCGTACTCGCTGTCGTTGGCCATCCGCAGCGCTTCTTCCTCGCTGTCGAACGCGATCACCGACAGCACCGGGCCGAAGATCTCCTCGCGGCTGATCGTGTGTTCGTGGGCCACGTCGTCGAACACGGTCGGCTCGATGTAGCAGCCGCCGCTCACCACGTCGGCGCGCTGCCCGCCGAGCGCCAGCCGGGCGCCCTCGGCCTTGCCCTTCTCGATGTAGTCGAGCACGCGCTGCGTCTGGCCTTCGTCGACCATCGCGCCCATCGGCGCGCCGGGGTCGAGCGGATGGCGTGGGCGCATGGCCTTGCCGGCCTCGACCACGCGGGCGACGAACTCGTCCTTGATCGACCGCTCCACCAGCAGGCGCGAGGCGGCGGTGCAGACTTCGCCCTGGTTGTAGAAGATGCCGCCGGCCGCGGCCTTCGCCGCCACCTCCAGATCGTGCGCATCGGCGAAGACGATGTTCGGGCTCTTGCCACCGCATTCCATGTACGCGCGCTTCATGTTCGACAGGCCTGCGCACTGCAGCAGGCGCTTGCCGACCGCGGTGGAACCAGTGAACACCAGCCCGTCCACGTCCATGTGCAGCGCCAGCGGCTCGCCCGCGGTCTTGCCGAAGCCCGGCACCACGTTGAGCACGCCCGCGGGGATGCCGGCCTCGATCGCCAGTTCGGCCAGGCGGATCGCGGTGAGCGGCGACTTCTCCGAGGGCTTGAGCACGATGGAATTGCCCATCGCCAGGGCCGGCGCCAGCTTCCACGTCGCCATCAGCAGGGGGAAATTCCACGGCACGATCGCCCCGATCACGCCCAGCGGTTCGCGCGTCACCAGGCCGAGCTCGTCCTGACCGGTGGCCGCGACTTCGCCATATACCTTGTCCAGCGCCTCGGCAGTCCAGCCCATGCAGCGGATGGTGGCCGCCAGATCGACGCTGCGCGCGTCACTGACCGGTTTGCCCATGTCCAGCGACTCCAGCAGCGCCAGTTCGTCGGCATGCTGCTCGATCAACTGGGTGAGCTTCAGCAGCACCTTCTTGCGGTGGGTCGGCCGCGCGTTGGACCACGCGCCGGCGTCGAAACTGCGGCGCGCAGCGGCGACGGCGCGGTTGATGTCCTCTTCCTGGCCATCGGCCACCTGGCCCAGCACGCGCCCGTCGATCGGGCTGACGCAATCGAACGTCTTTCCGGAAGCGGCATCGACGTACTTGCCGTCGATGAAGGCCTGCGTGCGGATCGACAGCGTGCCGGCCATCGCCTGCCAGTCCTGTTGCGTGCGGGGATTGCTCATGGAAGCTCCTGGCTGGTTTCCCTTCTCCCACCGGGAGAAAGTGGCGCGAAGCGCCGGATGAGGGGCGAGCGGAGATGCGTTGTCCGAATCATCCGGACGCCATCGCGCCTCACCCCAACCCCTCTCCCGTTGGGAGAAGGGCATGATTTCAGAACGTTGCCGGCGTATTCGCGCTGACGATCACCGCGTCCACATCGCCGATATTGCGGAAGCGGTGCGGCGTGCGGCTTTCGAAGTAGTAGCCCTCGCCGGCCTTCAGCACACGCACCTGCTCGCCCACCGTGACTTCCACTTCGCCGGCGATCACCACGCCGCCCTCCTCGCCGTCGTGCGCCAGCATGCTGTCGCCGGTGTCGCTGCCCGGCGGCATCACTTCGCGCAGGATGCACATCTGGCGCTGCGGCCGGTGCTGGCCGACGAGGAAGTAGTGGATGCCGTTGCTGCCCACGTCCGGCAGCTCGTCGGCGACATAGAAGGGACTGTCGGGCAGGCCCTTCTCCAGGTCCAGGGTGAAGAAATCGGCCAGCGAGATGGGGATGCCGTCCAGCACCTTTTTCAGTGAACTGACCGAGGGGCTGACCTTGTTCTGCTCGATCAGCGAGATGGTGCTGTTGGTGACGCCCACGCGCTTGGCCAGCTCGCGCTGGCTGAGGCCTTTGGATTTGCGGACCAGCTGCAGGCGTGCGCCGATGTCCATCACCACCCTGTCAGGAAAGCGGAAAGTGTTGCTGGATACTTTACACCCCAGGGCACGCCGGTCAATCCGGGATTTTCGGGCGATCCGCCAGAGAGATGAACGATGGAAGGCCGGCGCGCGCTTGCGGCGGGAATCCGACTTTCGACACGGTTGTAAAGTTTTTTCAACGCGCTAAGCTGCGCGCACCCGTCCCGTCCCCTGGAGCCGCGATGAGCGCCGACGACACCTCCTCCGCCCTGGCCGACCACTACGCACGCCAGAACCTGGAAGCGCCCGGCTCGCTCGATCACTTCTGGATGCCGTTCACGGCCAACAGGCAGTTCAAGGCCAGGCCGCGGCTGCTGGCCAGCGCGTCCGGCATGCATTACCGCGACGTCGACGGCAACGAGGTGCTGGATGCCACCGCCGGCCTCTGGTGCTGCAACGCCGGCCACGCCCGCCCGCGCATTGTCGAGGCGGTGAAGCAGCAGATTGGCACGCTGGATTTCGCGCCCAACTTCTCGATGAGTTCGCCGCTGCCGTTCAAGCTGGCCGAGCGCCTGGCGGCGCTTGCACCCGGCGACCTCAACAAGGTGTTCTTCAGCAACTCCGGTTCCGAAGCGGTGGACAGTGCACTGAAGATCGCCCTGGCCTACCACCGCGTGCGCGGCGAAGGCCAGCGCACCCGTTTCATCGGCCGCGAGAAGGGCTACCACGGCGTCGGCTTCGGCGGTATGTCGGTGGGCGGCCTGCCGAACAACCGCAAGTGGTTCGGCCCGGGCCTGCCGGCGGTCTCGCACATCCGCCACACGCTGGACGTGACGCGCAATGCGTTCTCGAAGGGCCTGCCGGCGCACGGCATCGAACTGGCCGAGGACCTGGAGCGGCAGATCGCGCTGTACGACGCCTCCACCGTCGCCGCCGTCATCGTCGAGCCGATCTCCGGCTCGGCCGGCGTGGTCATCCCGCCGCAGGGCTACCTGCAGCGCCTGCGCGAGATCTGCGACAAGCACGGCATCCTGCTGATCTTCGACGAAGTGATCACCGGCTTCGGCCGCGTCGGCCACGCCTTCGGCGCGCAGCGCTTCGGCGTCACGCCGGACATGATCACCGCCGCCAAGGGCATCACCAACGGCTGCGTGCCGATGGGTGCCACCTTCGTGTCGGACCGCATGTTCGACGCCTTCATGAGCGGCCCGGACAACGCCATCGACATGTTCCATGGCTACACCTACTCCGGCCATCCGCTGGCCTGCGCCGCCGCGCTCGCCACGCTGGACACCTACGAGGAGGAGAACCTGTTCGACAAGGCGCTCAGCCTGGGCGACTACTGGCAGGAGGCGCTGCACTCGCTGAAGGGCCTGCCGAACGTGATCGACATCCGCAACTTCGGCCTGGTCGGCGCCATCGAGATGGCCCCGCGCGCGGGAGCGCCGGGCACCCGGGCCTACGACGTGTTCGCCCGTGCCTTCCATGAGAGCCACCTGTTGACCCGGGTGACCGGCGATGTCATCGCCCTGTCGCCCCCGCTGATCGTGGAAAAGCACCACATCGACCGGATCGTGGATGTCCTGGCGGACACCATACGGGCAACCGCGTAAAATTACGGACCAACGGCCCCAGCGCTCCCCACGCGCGAAGCCCCATTCCCGCTACTGGAGAGCAACATGCTGATTGGCGTCCCCAAGGAAATAAAGAACCACGAATACCGCATCGGCCTTACGCCGTCCGGTGCGCGCGAACTGGTCTCGAACGGCCACCAGGTCATCGTCCAGCGCGACGGCGGCAAGGCCATCGGCCTGACCGACGAGCAGTACGTCAAGGCCGGCGCGCAGATCGTCGACACGGCCGAGGAGATCTTTGCCCGCGCCGACATGATCATCAAGGTCAAGGAGCCGCAGCCGAACGAGTGCGCCATGCTGCGCCCCGGCCAGGTGCTCTACACCTACCTGCACCTTGCACCCGATCCGGAACAGACCAAGGCGCTGGTCGCCTCCGGCGCCACCTGCATCGCCTACGAGACCGTCACCGACCGCAAAGGCGGCCTGCCGCTGCTGGCGCCGATGTCGGAAGTGGCCGGCCGCATGTCGATCCAGGCCGGCGCGCATGCGCTGGAGAAGGCGCAGGGCGGTTCCGGCGTGCTGCTCGGCGGCGTGCCGGGTGTTAAGCCGGCCGAAGTGCTGGTGATCGGTGGCGGCGTGGTGGGCATCAACGCCGCGCGCATGGCGATGGGCATGAACGCGCACGTCACCATCCTCGACCGCTCGCTCGACCGTCTGAAGTACCTGGACGAGCTGTACGGCCACCAGCTGACCACCATCTACTCCACCCGCGACGCCATCGAAGAGCGCCTGCCGGACACCGACCTGGTGATCGGCGCGGTGCTGATTCCCGGCGCCGCCGCGCCCAAGCTCGTGTCGCGCGACCAGCTGAAGCTGATGCGTCCCGGCTCGGTGCTGGTGGATGTGGCGATCGACCAGGGCGGCTGCTTCGAGACCTCGAAGGCCACCACCCACCAGAACCCGACCTACGAAGTGGACGGCATCATCCACTACTGCGTGGCCAACATGCCGGGCGGCGTCGCCCGCACGTCGACCTTCGCGCTGACCAACGCCACCCTGCCCTTCGCCGTGCAGCTGGCCAACAAGGGCGCGAAGCAGGCGCTGCTGGACGACGAGCACCTGCTCAACGGCCTGAACGTGCATGCCGGCAAGATCACCTACAAGGCGGTCGCCGACGACCTGGGCTACGCCTACGTGCCGGCGCGCGAAGCGCTCGCCTGACCCTGCTGTTCCCTTCTCCCCGCTTGCGGGGAGAAGGTGCCGAAGGCGGATGAGGGGCACGGCGGAGCCACCGCATTCCACGTGGCAACCCGAACTCGAACGCCCAGACACTCGATACATCGCATCGCACTCTCCACACGGGCGCCGTCGCCCCTCACCCGCCCTCCGGGCACCCTCTCCCCGCACGCGGGGCGAGGGATTCCATCAGGTAGTCCGCCATGGCCGAAGCGATTTCCCACTTCATCAACGGACACACGGCCGCCGGCACGGGCGACCGCTTCGGCGATGTCTACGATCCCGCCACCGGCCGCGTCACCGCACGCGTGCCGCTGGCCTCGGCCGCTGACGTGAAGCATGCCGTGGACGCCGCAGCCGCCGCCTTCCCCGCGTGGGCCGCCACCACCCCACTGAACCGCGCGCGGGTGATGTTCCGCTTCAAGGAACTGCTGGAAGCGCATGCCGGCGACCTGGCGAAGATCATCACCTCGGAGCACGGCAAGGTGCTGTCCGACGCGCGCGGCGAAGTGACGCGCGGGCTGGAAGTGGTGGAGTTCGCCTGCGGCATTCCGCACCTGCTCAAGGGCGAGCATTCGATGAACGTCGGCCGCGACGTGGACTCGTGGACCGAATACGCGCCGTTGGGCGTCGTCGCCGGCATCACGCCGTTCAACTTCCCCGCGATGGTGCCGCTGTGGATGTTCCCGGTGGCGCTGGCCTGCGGCAACACCTTCGTACTGAAACCGTCCGAGCGCGACCCGTCCGCGGCGCTGTTCATGGCCGACCTGCTGAAGAAGGCCGGGTTGCCGGATGGCGTGTTCAACGTCGTCCACGGCGACAAGGTGGCGGTGGACGCCTTGCTCGACGAGCCGCGCGTGCAGGCGCTGAGCTTCGTCGGCTCCACCCCGATCGCCGAATACATCTATGCGCGCGGTTCCGCCAACGGCAAGCGCGTGCAGGCGCTGGGCGGGGCGAAGAACCACATGGTCGTGCTGCCCGATGCCGACCTGGACGGCGCGGTCTCCGCACTGCTCGGTGCGGGCTATGGGTCGGCCGGCGAACGCTGCATGGCGATTTCCGTGGCGGTCTGCGTGGGTGATGCCACCGCGGATGCGCTGGTGGCGAAGCTGGCGCCGAAAGTGGCGGCGCTGAAGATCGGGCCGGGCTGCCTGGATCCGGAGATGGGCCCGCTGGTCACCGGCGCCCACCGCGACAAGGTGCGCGGCTACGTCGATGCCGGCGTGGCCGAGGACGCGGCCCTGGTCGTCGATGGCCGCGGCCATGTCGTCGATGGACATGCGGAGGGCTTCTTCCTCGGTGGCTGCCTGTTCGACCGGGTGACACCCGACATGACGATCTACCGCGAGGAGATCTTCGGGCCTGTACTGTGCGTGATGCGCGTACCCGACCTCGACGCCGCGCTGCGCCTGGTCAACGAGCACGAATACGGCAACGGCACCGCCGTGTTCACCCGCGACGGCGGCGCGGCGCGCGAGTTCGCGCATCGTGTCCAGGCCGGCATGGTCGGCATCAACGTCCCCATCCCGGTGCCGATGGCCTTCCACAGCTTCGGGGGCTGGAAGCGCTCGATCTTCGGCCCGCTGCATGTGCATGGCCCGGACGGCGTGCGTTTCTATACGCGCCTGAAGACCGTCACCGCCCGCTGGCCGGACACACACGCCGCCGAGTTCGTGATGCCGACGATGAAGTAAAGTCGGGGCCGGTTCCCTCGAGGTGCTGGCCGATGTCCCTGCGTTCCCTCCGCATCCTGCTTTCCCTCGCCTGCCTGATGGCATCCGCGGTGGCGTCCGCTGCCGAGCCCGTCGCGCAGGTGCGCGTCGCCTTCGACCGCAACGGCGTGGTCAGTACCCGCGCGGAAGGCATGGCGGACCTCGCCACCGGCCGCAAGGTCACCGCCGACGATCCCGTGCGCGTCGCCTCGATCTCCAAGCTGGTGACGTCGATCGGCGTGATGCGGCTGGTCGAAGCCGGCCAGCTCGATCTCGACGCCGACGTCTCGACGTACCTGGGCTGGTCCCTGCGCCATCCACGGCACCCGGACACGCCGATCACGCTGCGCCTGCTGCTGTCGCACCGCTCCAGCCTGACCGATGCGGCCGGCTACTACGCCACGCCGCTGGGGCAACCGCTGAAGACGATCCTCGACGACCCGAAGGCCTGGGACGATGCGCACGCACCCGGCACGCACTTCCGCTACACCAACCTCAATTTCCCGCTGGTGGCGATGGCGATGGAAAACGCCACCGGCGAACGCTTCGACCTGCTGATGCGCCGGCTGGTGCTGGAGCCGCTGACGCTGGATGCCTGCTTCAACTGGGAAAGCTGCGATGCGGCCACGGCGATGCGTGCCGTGGTGCTGTATCGCGACCGCGCACCGGTGCGCGACGAGAACCGCACGGGCAAGCCGGCCTGCGCCGTGGTCGTCGAGGACGGGGCCTACTGCGACCTCGCCCGCTGGAAGGCCGGCGAGAACGGTGCGCTGTTCTCGCCACAGGGCGGCCTGCGCATCTCCGCGAACGGACTGGCGAAGATCGGTCGCCTGCTGCTGAACCACGGCGAGGTCGACGGTATTCGCCTGCTCAAGTCCGCCAGTGTCGATGCGATGGTGGCGCCGCAGTGGACCTTCGATGGCGGCAACGGCGTGACGCACGAAGAAGACACCGGCGGCGGACAGAACCAGGCCTTCTTCTGCCGCTACGGCCTGGCCGTGCAGACGCTGGCGACTCCGACGACGGGATGCGGTGACGATCCGTTCGACGACGGGGTGGCGCGCGTCGGCCATTCCGGCGATGCCTATGGTCTCCGTTCCGGCCTGTGGATCGACCGCAAGGCGGGTACGGGCGTCGTCTACTTCGCCACCGACGCGGGCGGTTCGCGCGGCGGCGCGCATTCCGCGTTCAGCCTCGTCGAGGAAGCACTGGCGGCCGGCACGGCGCGCTGACCGCCCTGCGCTCAAGAACTCCCCGGACCGGCCGATACGGCCTACATGTCGAACCGCGCCGCATCCGCCGCGCGGGCAATACGATCCACGGGGGGATCTTGAAATGACGTCACGTCCGACGGTTCTGCTTTGCGATGACTCGCGCGCCCTGCGCATGCTGGCGGCCCGCCAGCTCGACGATTGCGGCTTCCACGTGGTGGGCGAGGCCGGCAACGGCCATGAGGCGGTCAGCCAGTACCAGGCGCTGAAGCCGGACGTGGTGCTGATGGACCTGGTGATGCCCGAGTGCGACGGCAAGCAGGCCCTGGGCCGGATCCTGGCGCAGGATCCCGCTGCGCGCGTGGTGATCCTGAGTTCGCTGGGTGCGCAGAGCGACATCGAGGAGTGCCTGAAGCTGGGCGCCAGGTCCTACCTGCAGAAGCCCATCGATCCGGAAGTGATGGATCGCGTGCTGCACGAGGCGGTCGCCTGACCGGCGCGCACGTCCTTCCACCTTCCGTACGAGACCACCCGACATGGCAGCGAAATTCCTGGGCCAGTTCCTGCTGGAACGCGGCACCCTCACCCCGGCACAGCTCCTGGCCGCCCTCGATGCGCAGCGTGCGTCGAATCCCCTGCTCGGCGAGCTGGCCATCCACCACGGCATGCTCGACGCCTTGCAGGCCCGCCGCATCAACGAACGCCAGCGCGCCGAAGACCGGCGTTTCGGTGACATCGCGCTGGAGATGGGCTGGCTGAGCGAAGGCCAGCTGGACGTCCTGCTCGCGGCGCAGAAGAAGGGCCGCAAGCTGTTCGGCCAGATCCTGGTCGAACAGGGCGTCCTGACCGCCGAGCAACTGGAAACCGAACTGGCCGCGCATCGTCGCGACCTGGACGAAGCCAACCACGCCCTGGCACTGGGCATCGCGGGCCATTCGCTGGCCGATGTGGTGACCAGTGCCATCCGCGTCTGCAACCGCCTGTTCCCGCGTCTGGTCGGCAGCCAGTGCCAGGCCGCCGGGATCGCCCACGATGCCGCACTCGACGCCTGCGAAGTCACCGCGCACGTGCGCATCACGTCCGGATCGGAGTCGCTGCTGGTCGGCGTGGGGTGCAGCCGCGCCACCATGCACGCCATGGCCTGCGCCCTGCTCTCGCTCGCACCGGAACAATGCGACGACGAACTGGCGGTGGACGCCCTGGGCGAACTGGTCAACGTACTGATGGGTTATGTCGTGCGCGATACCTTGCCCGACGACGCGGTTTACCGCGCCCAGCCGCCCTCCACCCAGTTGTCCGCGGCCGACCTGGCCGCCACCGGCCGCACCCTGGCGCTGGCGATGGCGTCCCAGCGCGGCGACTTCGTGCTGATCGTCGGCTGATCGACGGACGTCAGGCCCGCGTCAGCCGCCACGCGCGGTGGATGCGGGCATTGCGTTCGAAATCGGGCGGAATCGTGCTGGCGCTGATGTCTTCGCAGCGCGCGAACTCCGCCACTGCGTCCTCGTCCAGCCTGAAGCGGCGGAAGTTGTTGCTGAAATACAGCACGCCGCCCGGTGCCAGGCGGGCGACGGCGGCACGCAGCAGGCGGACGTGCTCCTTCTGCACGTCGAAGTCGTCGGCGCGCGCGGAGTTGGAAAACGTGGGCGGGTCGCAGAAGACCAGGTCGTACTCCGCCTGCTCGGCTTCCAGCCAGCGCACGGCATCGGCCTGTACCAGCCGGTGCTTCGCGCCGCCCAGGCCGTTCTCGGCCAGATTGTCCGCGCACCACTGCAGGTAGGTCGCCGACAGGTCCACGCTGGTGGTGCTTGCTGCACCCGCCACCGCCGCCTGCACGCTGGCCACGCCGGTGTAGCAGAACAGGTTGAGGAAGCGCTTGCCGCGCGCTTCCTGCGCCATGCGCCGGCGCAACGGACGGTGGTCGAGGAACAGGCCGGTGTCCAGATAGTCGAACAGATTGACCCGCAGCAGCGCGCCCGACTCGCGCACGACGATGAACTCGTCCCGCTGCTGCATGCGTCCGTACTTGGACCCACCCTTGCCGCGCTCGCGCGCCTTCACCGCGATCTGCTCCTGCGGCACGCCGAAGACCTCGCGGGTGGCAGCCAGCAGTTCGCTGAAGCGGCGACGCACATCGTGCTCGGGGATGCTCGCCGGGGCGGCGTATTCCTGCACGTGCAGGAAGGTGCGGCGCTGTCCGCCTTCTTCTTCGTAGACATCGAGGGCCGCCGCGTATTCGGGCAGGTCGGCATCGTAGGCGCGATAGCAGGTCACGCCCTCGCGCGTGCGCCAGCCCTTGAACTTCTTCAGGTTCTTGCGCAGGCGGTTGGCGACCATCTGCGCCCCGTCCGACAGCGGCCTGGCCTCGCGCGGTTCGCGCGCGGGCGTGGCGACCGGATCGCAGACGATCAGCGCGCACTCGATGGCGCCATTGAACAACTGGTACTTCTTGGCCGCCCGCAAGCCGGTGGCGTAGCCGAGGTCGGCGTTGCCGCACAGCAGGCTGGCGCGCCACTGCGGCACGGCGCGCTGCAGCGCATCGCCGAGCGCGCGGTAGAGATCGGCGTCGGCGGCGAGGCGTTCGTCGTAGGGTGGATTGCACACCACCAGCCCGCGCGGTTCCTCGCGCGTGGGCAGCTGGGCGATATCGCGCGTCTCGAACTGCAATTGGCCGGCGAGACCGGCGAGCACCGCATTGTCGCGCGCGGCGCGGATCGCGCCCAGGTCGATGTCACTGCCGAAGAACGCCGGCCGCAGCGCCTTGCGCCCGTCCGCTTCGCGCTGCACGGCGTCGGCGAACAGCGTGCGCCAAGCCGCCGCATCGAAGCCCGACCAGCGGGTCGGCAGCGCATTGCCGTGGCGCTGCAGACCCGGGGCCACGTCGGCGGCCATCAGTGCGCCTTCGATCAGCAGCGTGCCGCTGCCACACATCGGGTCCAGCAGCGCACCGCCCTCGTGGTACAGCGCCGGCCAGCCGCCGCGCATCAGCACGGCCGCCGCCAGGTTCTCCTTCAACGGCGCCTCGTTCTGCGCCTGCCGCCAACCGCGGCGATGCATCGGGCCGCCACCCAGGTCGATCGAGATGGTCGCGCGGTTCCTTCGCAGCGACAGGTTGATGCGCACATCGGGCTGTTCGACGTCGACCGACGGCCGTTCCAGGCCCTGCTGGCGCAGCCGGTCGACCACGGCGTCCTTGACGCGCTGCGCCGCATAGCGCGCATGGGTGATCGCCTCGCCGGAGACGTGCGCATCCACCGCCAGCGTCAGTTCGGGGCGTGTGTGCCTTTCCCACGCGATCGCCATCACGCCGTCGTACAGCGCCTGTTCGTTCAGGCATTCGAACTCGGCGATCGGCCACAGCACGCGGCTGGCCAGGCGCGACCACAGCACGGCGCGCTGGGCGTCGACCAGCTCGCCATCGGCATTCACGCCGGCGATGGTGGCGGTGGCCTTGGGCACGCCGAGGGCGAGCAGCTCATCGGCGAGCAGGTATTCCAGGCCCTTGGCGCAGGAGACGAAGAATTTCAAAGTGGAACCTCATGGTGGACGCCACCCCGGCGCGGGCCGGGATGACGGTCTTCAAAGCGCGGCGAGCAGCTGCCCGAACGCTTCCGCCGAAGCCACGACGTGATCGGACAGGCGATGTCCGTCATCGACCAGCAACAGGCGGGCACGGCGCGCGTGCGCCCAGTCGGTCACGGCCTGCGCAGGAATCAGTTCGTCATCCCACCCATGGATGATGGACACCGGCACCGTGGCGGCGTCGAGTTCGGGCAACGGGCCCATCGTGATCGGCGGCGCCATCAGGAACAGGCCGCGCACCGGCACCTCCAGCGAGATGCGGCCGGCGATATAGGCGCCCAGGCTGGAACCGGCCAGCACCACCGGGCCGCGCGCAGCGGCCGCCTGCGCCAGCGAGCGCAGGCGATCCAGTCGCGCGACGACATCACCCAGCGAGCTGACCTCGCGGCGGGCGTCGAGATCGGTGTAGTCGGGTCGCTCGTGGGTCCAGCCCAGGCGCTCGGCCACATCGGCCAACGCGGTGACCTTGGTGGCATCGGGGCCGCTCTCGAAACCGTGCGAGAGGATGCAGTGACCGCGCATCACAGCGCCTCCAGCGCATCGCCCAGACCGAACGTGCCGCCTTCGACGATCCTGGCGCACAGGCCGCCGTGACCGCGCATGGCGTTGTAGCCGCCCGGACCCAGCGCGTCTTCCATGCGCGAGCAGGGGTCGCATTCTTCCGTGCCCTCGAAAACCGCCGTGCCGATACGGAAGCGTCGCTGCTTCAGCGCGACCAGCGGAATGCCGGAGACCACCACGTTCCGGCGCAGCAGCGCGGGCGTCAGATCGGGACGCTGCGCGAGCGCGGCGATGGCCGGCAGATGCTCGGCCTGGATCAGGGTGATGCCGCGCTTGCCGCTGCCGCCCTTGTAGCGGTCGCCGACCAGGCCGGCGCCGGCGATGGCCTGGACGGTCCCGGTGGCGATCATGGCCTCGTCGCGGGCCGGTCGCAGGCCGATCCACTCCACCTTGCCGGCACGCGGCAGGGTGGCCATCAGCCTGGCCAGCGGGGAGTCGGGATTGAGCGGCATGGGGAACCGGACGGACGAAGAAGGCCGCCAGTTTACCGGAGCGGGCTTCGGCCCGCCCCGCCTGCTAGCATCGGCGCATGAGCACCGAGCCATCCCCTTGCGCCCCCACCGTCGACCCGCTGCCCTACGAGGACAGGCTTGATGCGCGGCCCCTGGGGCAGATCGACCTGGTGGTGATCCACTGCACCGAACTGCCCGACCTGGCGATGGCGCGCCACTATGGCGAACGCATCCTGCATGCGTCGGGCACCGGCAACAGTGGCCACTACTACATCGACCGGGACGGCAGTGTGCATGTCTACGTGCGGCCGGACCGCATCGCCCACCACGTGCGTGGCTACAACCCGCGTTCGGTGGGGATCGAACTGGTGAACACCGGCCGGTATCCCGACTGGCTCGCGCGTGGCAGCCAGAAGATGGAAGAGCCCTACACCGGGGCGCAGATCGCGGCGCTGACCCGGCTGCTGGCGGAACTGCGGCGCGAACTCCCCTCGCTGCGCTACATCGCCGGCCACGAGGACCTGGACACTGCGTGCGAGCCCGCCAGCGACGATCCCACCATCACCGTGCCCCGCAAGATGGACCCGGGCCCGCTGTTCCCGTGGGATGCCGTGCTGCGTACGACGCCGCTGGAAAGGCTGGTGCCCTGACGGGCCACGCACGGGCGGCCGGTATAATCGCCGTCCGCCAAGACCCCAGGCCCTGCCGTGCCCGCACCCGAACCCGTCGTCTCCGAGCTGATCGAACTGCTGTCGCTGGAACGACTGGAAGACAACCTGTTCCGAGGCCAGAGCCGCGACATCGGCACCAAGTACGTGTTCGGCGGCCAGGTGCTGGGCCAGGCGCTGTCGGCCGCACAGGCGACGGTGGACGGCAGCAACGGGGAACGCCGCGCGCATTCGCTGCACGCCTACTTCCTGCGTGCCGGCAACATCGAAGCGCCGATTGTCTACGAAGTGGATCGCACGCGCGATGGCGGCAGCTTCTCCGTGCGCCGGGTCACCGCCATCCAGCACGGCCGGGTGATCTTCTTCTGCGCGGCGTCCTTCCAGGCCGAAGAGGGCGGCGCCGAGCACCAGCTGTCGATGCCGGAAGTGCCGCAGCCGGAGGACATCGCCCCGGCGCCGGCGGTGCCCGCCGAGGTCATGGGCACGCTGCCGCCGAAAGTGCAGCGCTGGCTGTCGCGGCGCGGCCCCTTCGAGTTCCGCCACGTCTATCCGCGCGACGAACTGAATCCGCCCAAGCGCCCGCCGTTCCAGCAGGTCTGGTTCCGGCTCAGCGAGCCGGTCGGCGATTCGCCGGAGCTGCACCGCGCCCTGCTCGCCTATGCCTCGGATTTCCAGCTGCTGGGTACCGCCACGTACCCGCACGGCATCAGCTACTACCAGCCCAACGTGCAGATGGCCTCGCTGGACCACGCGCTGTGGTTCCACCGCCCGTTCCGCGCGGACGACTGGCTGCTGTATTCGATCGACAGCCCCAGCGCGAGCAGCTCGCGCGGCCTGGCACGCGGGCAGATCTTCGACCGCCAGGGCCGCCTGGTGGCCAGCTCGGCGCAGGAAGGCCTGATCCGGGTGGTGCCGGACGCCGAAGCGGCCTCGGCCGTGCCGGCGAAGGACTGAGGCGTCCCGCATGCGGCAAGTCTTTTCCAGCCAGCGCATCGAAACCGTCGAGGGCGTGGCCAAGCTGCTGACCGATGCGGGCATTGCCGTGCATATCAGCAACGGCCGCTCCTACCAGAGCAAGCGCAGCGGACAGTTCAGCTATACCGAGCCGGTGAAGGCGCAGCTGCAGCCCGCCGTGTGGGTGCGCCACGCCGAGGACCAGCCGCGCGCGCGCGAACTGCTGCGGCAGGCCGGCTTGCTGGAGACCACGCGCCCTGGCCAGGGGCCTACGTTGACCTTCCGCAGCGCACAGGACACACCCGCCGCGCCGCAGCGCTCCTGGGCCTGGCGGATCCGCCTGGTGCTGCTGGCGCTCATCGCGCTGGCCGCCGCCATCATGTGGATGCGGCGCCCGGTGCCTCCTCCTGCCGCTCCGCCCCCCGCACCGACGCAGCCGGCGCCGGCGCCGGCCGACGAAGCGCCCGAGGAAGACCGCATCCGCATCCAGCCCGCCACCGGCGGCTGACCGCCCGGCCGTGGGATCCGGTCACATCCGTCGTCCCGACCCGTCAGGGTCATCAGCCCACCCGATGATCCTGACGCCATGAACGCCCTCGCCCTGGACCTGATGCTGCAGACCGAACTGCCCGCCGCCACGCGCGGCAGCCAGGAGGCCTATGGCCGCATCGTCCACGCCTGCCAGAACACCGTCACCGCCATCGCGCTGGCGATCACCCGCGATGTGCAGGCCAGCGAGGACATCGCGCAGGAAGCCTTCCTCAAGGCATGGCAGCAGCTGGACCGGCTGAAGAACACGGCCAGCTTCCTGCCGTGGCTGCGCCAGATCACCCGCAACCTGGCCCGCGACTGGCTGCGCGCGCAGCACGGCCGCCCGATGTCGGGCGAAGTGGCCGAGATCGCGATCGGCATGGCGGCCGATCCCGACCCGACGCCCGCCGAACGCCTGCTGCAGACGGAAGAGGAAGCGGTGGCGGCCGACATCATTTCCTCGCTGCCGGAAGACAGCCGCGAAGCGCTGCTGCTGTTCTATCGCGAAGGTCAGAGTTCGCAGCAGGTCGCCGAACTGCTGGGCCTGAGCGACGCCGCCGTGCGCAAGCGCCTCTCGCGCGCCCGCGCCCTGGTGCGCGAGGAACTCCTGCAGCGCTTCGGCGAATTCGCGCGTTCCACGGCACCGACCGCGGCCTTCACGATGATCGTGCTGGGTGGACTGGTCGGCGCAATGCCGGCGGCCAGCGCGGCGACGGTCATCGGCTCCGGGGTGCTGGGCACGGGCCTGCTGGGCAAGCTGGGCACGGGTGGCCTGACCACCGGCGGCGTTACCGGCGGGGTGGCCGGCGGCTCGCTGGGCGTCATCCTCGAACACGTCACCCACCATCCCGCCGCTCTGGGCGGCGCGGTGGGCGGCGTGATCGGCGGCCTGATCGGGTACGCCTTCACCTGGTGGTATCTGGCCCGCTTCTGCCAGACCGCCCAGGAACGCCTGCAGGTGCGCCGCTTCATGGCGCTCAACGCCAGCACCGGCGCGGCCTGGATGGTCGGCCTGATGCTGGCGACCCTGCTGGCCCCGGGATGGCGGACGATCCTCGCCGTCACCGTGGCGGGGATGTGCGTGATCAACTACCAGTACCTGGTCACCCTGCCCCGCATCATGGACCCGATCCTGGCCCATCCCGCCAACGCCCGGCGCCGGCGGGGCTACGAGTACATCATCGGCCGCAAGGCGGTGGCGCTGACCAGCCTACTCGCCCTGGCGGCGATCCTGTACGCGCTGGTGGGCAGCGGACGCCTGACCTTCTAGTTCCCGCATCGCGCCGCCCGGGTCACACTCGGCGCCGTCGGTCGTCGTGCCTGCACGAACCGAACGAGCGGAGACCCGATGGACACCCTGACGATCGAACTTTCCCTGCGTGATGCACTGCCGGCCGCCGCGCGCGGCGACCAGGCCGCCTACGGCCGCGTGGTCGCGCTGTGCCAGAACGCCGTCACGGGCATCGCCCTGGCAATCACCCGCGATGTGCAGGCCAGCGAGGACATCGCCCAGGAGGCCTTCCTGAAAGGCTGGCGCCAGCTGGCGACGCTGAAGAATCCCGACAGTTTCCTGCCGTGGCTGCGGGAGATCACCCGCAACCTGGCCCGCGACCACCTGCGCGCGCAGCGCCGGCGACCGATGACCGGCGAGACCGCCGAGATCGCGCTCACGCTGGCGGCCGATACCGCGTCCACGCCTGCAGAAGCGCTGCTGCAGACGGAACAGGAAGCCGCGGCGCGCGAGGTCATCGCCGCCCTGCCGGAAGACAGCCGCGAGGTGCTGTTGCTGTACTACCGCGAAGGCCAGCGCTCGCAGCAGGTCGCCTCGCTGCTCGGCATCACCGACGCCGCGGTGCGCAAACGGCTGTCGCGTGCGCGCCAATACGTGCGCGAAGAACTGATGGCGCGCTTCGGCGAGTTCGCGCGCGCTTCGGCGCCGTCTGCGGCATTCGCCAGTGGCGTCCTGGGCATGATCGCCATTGCGGCGCCACCGTCGGCGGGCGCGGTGGTACTGGGCGCCGGGGGCGCAGCGGCCGGCAAGGGCCTGCTCAAACTGGTGGGGGGCGCGCTGGGCGCGGCCGCGTTCGGCACGCTGGTCGGCATCGGCGCAGTGTGGTTCGGCATCCGCAAGCCGTTGAAGGATCCGCTGGACGCGCGCGAGCGGCGGGACCTGGTGTTCTACGGCGCGTTCTGCACCCTGCTGATTCTCGGCTTCATCGTCGGCATCATGGCACTGACGCAGGTGCGCGGCTGGGTGCCTCACCTGGGACTGACCCTGGTCTACATGGGCGGCATCTGCTGGGCCAGTGCGATCTGGCTGCCGCGCATCCTGCGGCGGCGTCAGGCCCGTGACCTTCAGCGCGACCCGGAAGGCACACGGCGGCAGATAGAACGCCAGCGCTTCTGGCGCGTGTGGGGGCTGGTGATCGCGATCGGACTCGCAAGTGCGGGCGTGATCGCCGGGTTGGTGATGTCCGGCCGCCTTGCGTTCTGAAGCCCGATGGCGCGTGCACCCGGATGGCCGGGTGCACGCCGTTCCGCTCAGCGGTGGGCAGGCTTGCCTGCCGCCAGCTCGTCCCTGGACAGGGAACCGTCCTTGTTGGCGTCGAGTGCGTCGAAGCGCGAGGCCAGGCGGCTGTCCTTCACCTCATCGCGCGACAGGCGACCATCCTTGTTCGCATCCGCCGTCGCGAAACGCGCGTCCATGCGGGCCTGCCTGCGCTGGCCGGCCTCCGCACGGCGCGCAGCGTGGGCCTGGTCGATCTCGGCACGCGTCAGCTTGCCGTCCTTGTCGGCATCGGCCTTGGCGAACCACGCGTCCCGATGCTGCTTGCCGCGCAGTTCACGGTCGACGCGATCGATCGCGCCATCCTTGTTGGCATCCAGCGTGTCGAAGCGCTGAGCGAACGACGGATCGGCTGCCGCCTCGGCACGGCTGACCTTGCCGTCGCCATCCGCGTCCAGCTTCCTGAAGGCGATTCCGCCACGCTCGCCACCGCCATGGCGGCCGGGACCGCGCATGCCCTTGCGCTGCAGGCGTTCCTCGGCGCTGAGCTTGCCGTCGCCATTTTTGTCCAGGTCTGCAAAGCGTTCGGCCAGGCGCGGATGCGCGGCGGCTTCGGCCTTGTCGATCACACCATCGTTGTTCGCGTCCAAGCTCGCGCGCGCCGGCTTGTGCGCGCCGCCTGCCTGGGTGGCGGCCAGCGCGGAACCGGCGCCGAGGGCGGCCAGCACGGCCACGAAAAGCAGGGTCTTGCGATTCATCATGTTCTCCTGAAGACGCGGCGCCAGATGCGCCACTGGCAGGGAGAACGCAGGCGTGCGCGCCGGGTTGACGCGCTGACGGGCGCGTTCAGCCGGCGGACGGTCGCGACCCACGCGACGGGAGCGCCGCAGTATGCTGCGGGCATGCCCCACGCCCTCGCCCGCGCGCTGTCGATCTTCGGCCACCCGATGCTGGTGCTGCCGCTGGCCGTGGTGACGCTCGCGCTGGCACGTGGCGAGCGCGTCACCGCGGTCTGGTCGGCAGCGGGATTCGGCGCGTTCGCCGCCCTCGTCATGGGCTATTCGGCGTGGCAGGTGCGGCGCGGCCGCTGGGCGCACGTGGATGCCAGCGCGCGCCACGAACGGGGGCATCTGAACCGCTTCCTGTTCGTGGCGCTGGCCGCCGGGGCGGCGCTGGTGGCATGGCGCGGCACGCAGCCGGTGTTCGCGCTGGGCATGGCAATGTCGGCGGCGATGATCCTGGCCGCGATGGCCACCGCACGCTGGTGCAAGCTGTCGCTGCACATGGCGTTCGCGGTGTTCGCCGCCTGGCTGCTGCGCGAACTCGGCACCATCTGGACGCTGGCAGCGCTGCTGTTCGCCGTCGCGGTCGCGTGGTCGCGCCTGGCGCTGCGCCGGCACGAGCCGCGCGACGTCGTGGCCGGTGCGATCGCGGGAACGCTGGCGGGCGCCGCATTCTGGCCGCTCGCCGCGCGCTGGATGCCATGACCATGGGCGAGAACACCCAACCTATCGACGACCTGCGCCTGTTCCACACCGGCGAACACCCGTGCGGCTACTGGCCGGACCGGGTGGCGCGCGACCTGGTGCTGGATCCGCGCGATCCCCGCCTTCCGCAGCTGTACCCCGACGCGCTGTCGTGGGGTTTCCGCCGCTCGGGCGACATCGTCTACCGCCCGCACTGCCGGCAATGCCGCGCCTGCGTGGCGGTACGCATTCCGGTAGCGGATTTCGCGCCCGACCGCAGCCAGCGGCGCTGCGCCGCGCGCAATGCCGGCGTCGAAACGCGCATCGTCGCCGCGCTGCGGAGCGACGAGCACCTGGCGTTGTACCAGCGCTACCTGGCCGCGCGGCATCCGCTGGGTGGCATGGACGAGCATGGCGCCATCGAGTTCGACCAGTTCCTGGTGGGCAGCTGGTCGCGTGGCCGCTTCGTGGAACTGCGCGAGGCGGGCGAACTGCTGGCGGTGGCGGTGACCGACGTGATTCCCGGCGCGCTGTCGGCCGTGTACACCTTCTACGACCCCGCACAGGAAGCGCGCAGCCTGGGCACGCTGGCCATCCTGCGGCAGATCGAGTGGGCGAAGCGCGACGGCTATTCGCATCTCTACCTCGGCTACTGGATCGACGGTCATCGCAAGATGGACTACAAGCGGCGCTTCCGGCCGCTCGAGCACTTCGACGGTCGCCAGTGGCGCCGCGCCGGGTAGGTGGCACCAACGCGGGGATGTCATCCGTGCATGGCATCATGACGGCATGCGAATCCCTGCCGCCCTGTTTCCGATGATCCTCGCCCTGGCCGCCTGCAGCGGCGCCGCCCCGCAGCGCGGAGATGCCCCGCCACACGAGACCCCGATGCGCGTTGCCACTTACAACACCTCGCTGTTCTCGGACGAGGCCAGCGGCCTGATCCGCCAGTTGGAAGGCGACGATGCGCATGCGCGCAAGATCGCGGCCGTACTGCAGAAGGTCCGCCCCGACCTTGTGCTGCTGAACGAATTCGACTACGACCCGGCGCATCGCGCGGCCGACCTGTTCCAGCAGCGCTACCTGGGTGTCGCCCAACCCGGTGGCGGCGAACCGCTGCGTTATCCGTACCGCTATCTCGCGCCGGTGAACACCGGGGTGCCCAGCGGGCTGGACCTGGACCGCAACGGCAGCGTCGGCGCCCAGGGCCGCGAGCGCGGCAATGACGCCTGGGGCTACGGGCTGCACCCGGGCCAGTACGGCATGCTGGTGCTGTCGCGCTTTCCGATAGACGAGGCCGCCGTGCGCACGTTCCAGCTGTTGCGATGGAGCGCGCTGCCCGGCGCCGCCAATCCGATCGATCCCACCACCCGACAGCCGTTCTACACCGACCACGTCTGGACGCAGTTGCGGCTGTCGTCCAAGTCGCACTGGGACGTGCCGGTGCGCACACCCGGCGGCACGTTGCATTTCCTGGTGTCCCATCCCACGCCGCCGGTGTTCGATGGCCCGGAGAACCGCAACGGACTGCGCAATGCGGACGAGATCCGGCTGTGGCGCGAATACCTGACGCCCGGCGACGCGCCCTGGTTGTGCGACGATCAGGGCCGCTGCGGGGGCCTGCCCGCCGATGCGCGCTTCGTCATCGCCGGCGACCTCAACAACGATCCCGCCGATGGCGACGGCCAGCACGCGGCCATCGTCGAACTGCTCGAGCATCCGCGCGTGCTGCGCATGGCGACCCCACGCAGCGAGGGCGGCGAGGAAACCGCGCTTGCCTATGCCGCCAAGGGCATGCAGCGCCGTGGCGCGCCCGCGCACGTCACCGGCGATTTCGGCCGCCGCAACGGCGCCCTGCGGCTGGACTACGTGCTGCCATCCACGGGCCTGACGCCCGTGGGCAGCGGCGTGTTCTGGCCGAAGAAGAGCGATCCGGACGCTGCCATCGCCGATGGCAGCGACCATCATCTGGTATGGGTGGACCTTACGCTGTAGGCGCCGAGGCGGGCGTGGGGGCGACGCGCGGACCGAAACCGAACACGGCTTCGCTCTGCGCCGATACGATCATCCGGATCATGCTGCCGGGCACCATCAGTTCCACCTGCACCTCGTGGCCTTCGGCGTCCTTGCCCACCAGGGTCATTTCGGTGAAGGCGCCGCCGGTGTCGATCTCCCTGCAGAAGATGTGCGGGCCGTCGGGCTGGCTGGTCAGGTAAGGCTTGATCGCTTCGCCCAGGGCTTCTAGCGCCTGCGGGAAGAAGAACACGGCATAACCTCCATGGCCATTCATCGCGCGCACCTCACTTCAGTTCGATGGTGATGGCCGCGACGGCGGCGCGGGCCTTGGAGCGGGCGATGTCGACGTCCTCGCCCCGCGCCAGCGTCACGCCGACACGACGGTGGCCTTCGACGCGCGGCTTGCCGAACAGGCGCAACGCGGTGTCGGGCTCCTCCAGCGCGCCTTCCACATTCCCGAACACCGGCACGCCGTGACCGTGTGCCAACATCGCGCACGAAGCCGACGGGCCGCTCTGGCGGATCACCGGGATCGGCAGACCGAGGATGGCACGCGCGTGCAGCGCGAACTCGGACAGTTCCTGCGAAGCGAGCGTGACCAGGCCGGTATCGTGCGGACGCGGCGAGACTTCGCTGAACCACACCTCGTCGCCCTTCACGAACAGCTCCACGCCGAACAGCCCCCAGCCACCCAGGTCGTCGGTCACCGCCCGGGCGATCTGCTGGGCCCGTTCCAGCGCACGCGGCGACATCGGTTGCGGCTGCCAGCTTTCGCGATAATCCCCATCCTTCTGCCAGTGGCCGATGGGTTCGCAGAACGCGGTGCCACCGGCATGGCGCACGGTCAGCAGGGTGATCTCGTAATCGAAGTCGATGAAGCCTTCCACGATGCAGCGGCCGGCGCCGGCGCGGCCGCCGGTCTGCGCGTAGTCCCACGCCGGATCGATGTCGGACTCGCTGCGCAGCGTGCTCTGGCCCTTGCCGGAAGAAGACATCACCGGCTTCACCACGCACGGCAGACCGATGGCGCGCACCGCCTCGCGGTATTCGGCCTGCGTGTCGACGAAACGGTACGGCGAGGTCGGCAGGCCCAGCGTCTCGGCGGCGAGCCGACGGATGCCTTCGCGGTCCATCGTCAGGCGCGCGGCACGTGCGGTCGGGATCACCCGGGCCGCGCCCTCCGCTTCCAGCGCGACCAGCGTCTCGGTGTGGATCGCCTCGATCTCGGGCACGACCAGATGCGGCTGCTCCCGGGCGATCAGGGCACGGATCGCGGCCGGGTCCAGCATGTCCAGTACATGCGAACGGTGCGCCACCTGCATGGCCGGCGCGTCGGCGTAGCGATCGGCCGCGATCACCTCCACGCCCAGCCGCTGCAGCTCGATGGCCACCTCCTTGCCCAGCTCGCCTGACCCGAGCAGCAGGACACGGGTGGCGTGGGGAGACAGCGGCGTTCCGAGCGTGACCATGGGCGACTTCCAGGAAAGGGGGCCGCCAGTGTAGCGGCCGGCCCGACGGATGGCGGCCCGGACCGTTGACATCTGATATCAAATTGATATCTGATAGGCGCAAGCCAATCCAGGGGACCGACCATGCTCCATGTGATCAAGCAGATCCGGCGTCGCTGGCCCGCCCACGCGCCCCGGATCATCTGCGGCCTGCTTCTCCTCTCCGTGGCCCTGCTTGCGCTGGGCAGCGGCCTGTCGCTGCGGTAACCCTGTCCCGAGACCAAGACCATGAAAGAGAACGCCAAATCATCGCTACCCGGAATTCCCACCCTGCTGGGCCTGCTGGTGCTGGCACTGGGAGTCGCCGCCCTGTTCCTCAATGGCGCCGCCCACAAGCAGCCTGTGCCCATGGTGGTGGCCGCCCTGCTCGGCTTCGTCGTGATGTTCCTGATGGCGGGCCTCTACAAGCTGGAACCCAACCAGTCCGCCGTGCTCAGCCTGTTCGGCAAGTACGTCGGAACGGTGAAGGACAACGGCCTGCGCTGGAACAACCCCTTCTTCAGCAAGCGCAAGGTCTCGCTGCGCATCCGCAACTTCGAAAGCAGCCGACTGAAGGTCAACGAGCTGGATGGCAGCCCCATCGAGATCGCCGCAGTGATCGTGTGGCAGGTGGTGGATTCGGCCGAGGCCGTGTTCAACGTGGACGACTACGAGAGCTTCGTGCATATCCAGTCCGAGGCCGCGTTGCGCGCCATGGCGTCCAGCTATCCGTACGACCAGCACGAGGAAGGCCAGATCGCGCTGCGCAGCCATCCGCAGGAAATCTCGCAGCATCTGCAGGAGCAGATCGCCGAGCGGCTGGGCAAGGCCGGCGTGGACGTGATCGAAGCGCGTATCAGCCACCTGGCCTATGCGCCCGAGATCGCCCAAGCCATGCTGCAGCGCCAGCAGGCCAATGCCGTGATCGCCGCGCGCACGCGTATCGTCGCCGGTGCGGTGGGCATGGTGGAGATGGCCCTGGCCGAACTGCAGAAGAACGACGTGGTGAAGCTGGACGAGGAGCGCAAGGCGCAGATGGTCAGCAACCTGCTGGTGGTGCTTTGCGGCGAACGCGGCACCCAGCCGATCGTCAACACCGGTTCGATCTACTGACGGGCACCACGCCATGCATGCGCTCGCACCCCTCGTCCTCGCGTTCTCCGGCCTGCCCGCGCTGCTCATCGGCGCGTGGGTGAGCCGGGCACGCGATCCGCGTTCGCGCGGCATGGCCCTGCACTGGGTGCTGATCGGCCTGGCCATCCAGGGCGGTGCGGTGGGTGTGTACTGGGCGGGCGACGACGAACGCCTCGCCCAGGGCGTGGTGATCGCGATGGTGGTGCTGGTCAACGCGCTGATCGTTTCGATGGTGCTGCAGCTGCGCCGCAGCGGGAAGCGCCGGTGAGCGAGAAGCAGGACAAGAAGGCCTATCCGCTGCGCATCAGCGCCGACGTGCTGACCGCGGCGCAGCGCTGGGCCGACGACGAACTGCGCTCGCTCAACGCCCAGATCGAGTACGTGTTGCGCGACGCGCTGCGCAAGGCGGGACGGTTGTCCAAGACCGGCTCGACGCCAGACCACTCCAAGAAGGAATCGCCATGAATCACCGATGGAGCCACAAGGTCATCGAAGTGCCGTACAAGATGTTCGCGGGCAAGCTGACCGACCGCATCCAGCAGGAGCTGGACAAGATGAGCGCGCAGGGCTGGGAGCTGGTCAGCACGCTTTTCATCGAACACGAAGTCTCGGTGCGCCTGTTCTTCAAGAAGCCCGCCTGATCCCCCACCGCACGGAGTTCTTTTCATGCAGCAGCCGCAGGACATCCCCGTCGCACCGGTGCCGACCCATGCGAACTGGTGGCTGTGGTTGCCGCTGGTGCTCGCGATCGGCGCCGCTGCCGCAGCGATAACGCTGGAATCGGATACCCCGCCACCGCTTGCGGCCTGGCTGACGCTGCCCTTCGTCCTGCTGGTCGGCGGGGTACTGGCCATGGCGATGCGACGGCGCGCGATCGTCCTGGACAACCGCGAACTGCAGGTCCGCGCCACGTTCTATACGAAGCGGTTCGCCATCGGGTCGATCGACCTGGACAAGGCCCGCGTGGTGAGCCTGGAAGAGCACACGGAGCTTTCGCCCACCCTGAAGACCAATGGCTTCAGCCTGCCCGGATTCAAGGCCGGGCATTTCCGCTTGCGCAACCTCGGCAAGGCCTTCTGCCTGGTCACCGATCGCACGCGCGTGCTGGCGCTGCCCTTGCGGGACGGCAGCCAGGTGCTGGTCAGCCCTGAGCGCCCGGCCGAGCTGCTGGCGCGACTGCGCGAGCTGGCGGCGCCCATGGCCCGCCGCTAAGCTGCGGGCATGCGCCGCCTGCCCGCCCTGCCTCTGAAGTCGGTCCTGCTCAACACGTCGCGGATCGAACTGTGGCCGGCCGACCTGCTGCGCGCGCGCAGCAACGCCGATGCCCGCGTGCTGGCAGGCGCATACGCGGTGCTGCGCCGCAAGCAGGATGGCCGCTACCTGGCGGCGGTGTCCGCGCGCGGCGTGCATCCGCTGGCGACCGGCCTGCCGCGCCAACCCGGCCTGGACGAGGCGTGGGACGCCCTGGACCGCTTCGAATCGGCCACCCGCGGTTTCGACGCCGATGCCCAGGGCGCGCTGCCGCTGCACGCCCTGCAGGAACGCCTGCATGCCCTGGGACTGGACGATGCGGCCTACGCCGAACGCACCGGCCTGACCCTGGTCGCCGAACCGGCCGCCCTCGCCTTCGCAGGACGCGACCGCTACCGCCGCCCGCTCTGGCTGACGCGCTCCGCTGGGCGCGGATGGCAGGCAATGCGCGCCGCCGCCGCACGCGACGGCGTGATGCTGGAGGCCATCTCCGGCTATCGCAGCCACGACTACCAACTCGGCATCTTCGAGCGCAAGCGCGCGCGCGGACAAAGTGTCGAGGAGATCCTCCGCGTCAACGCCGCCCCCGGCTACAGCGAACACCACAGCGGCCGCGCGCTCGATATCGGTACGCCCGGAGAGCCTCCGGCTGAATCGTCCTTCGAGCACACGGCCGCCTTTGCCTGGCTCACCCGGCACGCCAGCGATTTCGGCTTCGTCATGAGCTACCCGCGCGCCAATCCGCACGGCATCGTGTACGAGCCGTGGCATTGGTGCTTCGCTGGACGGTGGCCCGCTTGACGGGCAGAGGGGGAGCGGACACTCTCGCTCTGGGGCGTGCACTCCGCCATCGTCGGCAGTATCGACGGGGCGTGCGTGTAACGGACCGCCTCTCCATGGAAAGGAATAATCTCGATGAACCCATCCAACCCTTACGAAAGCCCTGCAGCCGTCATCACGGAAACACGTCTGCCGCTGGAACGTGACGTTCCCGAGGAGATTTCGCATCCCATCAAGCATGGCTGGGTGGCGGCATGCGTCTCTTGCGCCATGACGTTGATCGTCACCCTGATCGCACTCTCCGGCGATTCAGCGGGAAACACCGATGCCGCCTGGAACTTTGTCGATGTCGCCCTGATCGCCGGACTCGCCTTCGGCATCTACAAACGCAGCCGCACAGCCGCCACCCTCATGCTCGCCTACTTCGTCCTGTCGAAGGTGCTGATCATGATCGACACGGGCAAGCCCTCCGGACTGGTGCTGGGCTTGTTGTTCGCGATCTTCTACTTCCGCGCGATGACGGCGACATTCCGCTACCACCGTTTCCTTCGCGAGTGGAAGCGCAACCCGCGGGCGCCGAAGCGCCCACTGAGCGAAGACCCTCTGTTCGCGCCGAAGGCCAGCGACACCTGACGTCGCCTCAATCCTGCGACCGCTTCGTCGCCGTCTTCGCTTCGGTGCCGAAATCGGCGATGCGCCACAGGTACAGCGCCGCGTAGGTGCGATAGGGGCCCCACTTCTCGCCGCGCGCCAGCAGTTCCTTCGGCGTGGGCATGACCTCCTGCCGGTCGACGAACTGCGCGCCCTTGCGCACCCCCAGGTCGTCGATCGGCAGCACGTCCGGGCGGCCCAGGCGGAACATCAGCATCATTTCCACCGTCCAGCGGCCAATGCCGCGGATGGGCACCAGCGCGGTGACGATGTCGTCTTCGCTCATCACCGACATCTGCCGGAGAGTCGGGATCTCGCCCCGCTGCTCACGCGCCGCCAGGTCGCGCAATGCCAGCGTCTTGTTGCCCGAGACGCCGCAGGCCCGCAAGGCCGCGTCATCGATGCGTCCCAGGGTGTCGAAGTGCAGCCGCGTGCTGCCGATGGCCGCTTCCACGCGACCGACGATGGTCGCCGCCGCCTTGCCGCTGAGCTGCTGGTAGAGGATCGCGCGCGCCAGTGCATCCACCGGATCGAACGGTTTGCGCCAGGTCGGTTGCGGTTCGATGTAACCGATCCGCTTCATCCAGGTGCCGAGCTTGCGGTCGCGCCGGCTCAGGTGGTCCCAGGCCTGTTCGGTATCGAAGCCGCGCGCGTGCCAGGGCATGTCAGCGGCGGATGGCGTCGATCGCCCACAGCACCCAGCCCAGCATCAGCATGATGCCGCCGGCCGGCGCCAGCCGCGTGCTGGTTCCGACCATGGCTCCGGCTACCAGGCTGCCTGCGAACAGCAGCGTGCCCAGCAACAGCAGGGACAGTGCGGCCTTGCCCATGCGACGCGTGGTCCCCGCGCCCAGCGCCGCCAGCGCCAGGCCATGCCCGAAGCCGAACAGGGCCGCCGTCTGCAGGTTCGACTGCGCCTGCCCATCGCCGACGCCGTGCGACACGTAGGCCGACAGCCCGACCGCGGCAGCGGCCAGCAGGCCGCCGCACAGGGCCAGGAAGGAGGGTTTGCGTTGACGCCGGTCGTAGTTCATGGATTCAGCGGACCTCGCGGGGAGACCGGCATCCTGCCAGTGGCGGAAGGCATTGCGGAAAACCGATGGCCGGAAACGCAACGCGCCGCATGAAGCGGCGCGTTGGAAGCGTACCTGTCATCGCGGATGCAGGCCCGGGCGGTGTTACTGCTTGACCGCCCAGTAGATGTCGAACTTGCCGTCGGCCTCGAAGGCACCGTCGACGCCGGACTTCCAGGACTCGAACGGACGATCGACCACTTCGTGGCCGGCGGTGACCGCCCAGGCGCGCAGCGCGTTGCGCTGGTTGTCCAGTTCGGCCATGTAGCCGGTGTAGCTGGCGAAGGCGAGCTTGCGCGGCTCGGAGCGCACGTACTCGACCGGGGCGCCCGACGGAATGGTGACCTTCAGCTCACCGGCGGAAGCGACCGGGGCCGGCGCGGCGGCCGGGGCGGCTTCGCCCTCGGCGGCGGCATCGGCCTTCGGCGCGGCCGAGCCCTTGCGGACCGGCTGGGCGACGTCGAAGGCGTACTTCTCGGAGCCGTAGTCGGTGGTGATGATGCGCACCGGGCCGGCGGCCACCAGGCCGTTGGCCTCCATCACGCGCTTGATCCACTCCTGGTTCTGCTTGATCGAGGCCTTGATGGCGTCGTTGGTGCGGTCGATGTTGCCGGCGTTCACCACCAGCAGGTCCTCGGCGGGCAACTCGACCAGCTTCAGGTCGGTCAGCGGGCTGCCTTCGGTCCGGTAGTCGAAGTTCGGCACGGTTGCCAGCATGTTGGTCAGCTTGGACAGGCCGGCCTTGACCGCATCGCCGACGTGTCGGCTGACGTACATGCCGGCGTAGCGCCCGATCAGGTTCCAGCCGTAGGTGACCTCATAGGACTGGGTGATCTTGACGTTGCGGTTGTTCTTGCCCGTGGGCTCCAGCGCGAAGGTGCTGCGCTTGTCGGTACCCATGCGCTTGTCGTTGATCGCATAGACGATCTTGCCCGGGCCGCCGGTCGGGGCGGGACGCTCGCTCTCGACGATCTCCCAGCTGCCCTGGCCCCAAGCCGGGTTGGCGGAGTTGAAGTCGACCTTGGCGCCGACGCCGGTATTGTCTTCGCCACCGGAGTAGCTGAGTTCGTTGGCCGCGCTCGGAACCAGCGGGTTCCAGTCCTTCAGTCGGCGCACGTTGTTCAGCGTGTCGAACACGATGGTCATGCGGCGGTTGGTCTCGACGCTTTCCTGCAATTCGCGCGAGGACGGCAGGATCAGGCCGATCACCAGAAACAGCGCCAGGACCAGCGCCAACGCAATCACGAACTCGATCAAACGGGTCATTCAGGAGTCTCCGGGGGCCGGTGCCTCGGCCGTGAAAAAAATGCACCGCGCATCCTAGCAGGGTTGCCGGGCTTCGCGCAGCCCATCTGACACCGGTTGGCCGCCCTATTCCGGGGCGTATGGAACCCCGTGCGGGTCGCGGCCGGCATGTCGCTGCGGAATCCGGTCCGAGGGCGTGCCCTTGCATGAAACAAGGGCCGCACCGCGTGCGTCACCCGGTCCCGCGGACGGCAAAAGCCCCCTGCACGGCCGCGTCAGGGCCCGCCGCCGCGCTCAGACGAGCTGCAGTTCGAAGGCCTTCAATACCGCCCGGGTACGGTCGCGCACGCCCAGCTTGGACAGGATGTTGGACACGTGGTTCTTGATGGTGCCCTCCGCCACGCCCAGTGAATTGGCGATCTCCTTGTTGGAGAAGCCGCTGGCCATCAGCCGGAGGATCTCCGTCTCGCGGTCGGTCAGTGGATCCGGGCGGTCCAGGCTGACGAATTCGTTGCGCATGTGCTCCAGGCCGGAGAGCAGGCGCTGGGTGACGGCGGGCTGCACCAGCGAGCCGCCATCGGCGACGGTACGGATCGCGCCGACCAGCTGCTCCAGCGAGACATCCTTCAGCAGATAGCCCTTGGCGCCCGCCTTCAGGCCGGCCAGCACCAGCTGGTCGTCGTCGAACGTGGTCAGGATGATGGTCGGCGGCAGCTGCCCCGCCCGGGCCAGGGCCTGGAGCGCTTCCAGGCCAGACATCACCGGCATGCGCATGTCCATCAGCACGACATCCGGCTTCACCTGCGGCACCAGGTCGACGGCCTGCTTGCCGTCGGCGGCCTCGGCCACCACCTCGATGCCGTCGTCCAGCGCCAGCAGGGAGCGGATGCCCTGGCGCACCAGGGTTTGATCGTCGACCAGACAGACACGGATCACGGGGTTCCTCCGGAGCTGAGCTCGGGTGTGGGTTCGGGTGGGGAAGCGGGAAGAGGGGCGAAGGCCGGCGCGGTCTCGCTGACGGGCAGCTCGATATGCAGGCAGAAGCCGTGGCCGGGCCGCGTTTCGATGCGCAGCGCGCCGCCGTACTGGGCCAAGCGTTCACGCATGCCGGTCAGGCCGTTGCCGGCCACCACCTGCGGGCTTCCGGCACCATCGTCGCGGGCATCGATCAGGATCCTCGCGCCGTCGCGCCGGCAGTGCAGCCACAGGTTGCGCGCGCCGGCATGGCGCACGGTATTGGTGATGATCTCCTGCGTGCAGCGCAGCAGGACATGGGCGCGATGCGGGTCCTCCAGCGTCAGCGGCTCCTCGATGTCCATGTGGATCGCGAGCGAGGGGACCTTCTCGGCCAGCGGCACCAGTGCCGCACCCAGGTCGATCGCGCCACTGTCGCGCAACTGGCTGACGGCTTCGCGCACGTCGGTCAGCAGCAGCCTGGCCAGGGTGTGCGCCTGGCGCACGTGTTCCTGCGCCCTCCCCTCGGTCATGTGGCCGGCCACTTCCAGGTTCAGGCTGAGGGCGGTCAGGTGGTGCCCCAGCAGGTCGTGGAGTTCACGGGAGATGCGCGTGCGCTCGTTCACGCGGGCGCTTTCGGCCAGCAACACGCGGGTGGCGCGCAACTCGGCGTTGAGACGGCGCTGCTCCTCGCGGGCCTGGGCCTGCTGGCGCGCGACGTAGGTGGTGATCATCACGAAGGCGGCAAAGCCCACATAGAACATGGATTGGAACAGGGCCTCCCAGAACGTGAACTGGTCCCGGGTCATCGTCATGAAAGCCGGCACCAGGGCCACGTGGGCCGCGATCAGCCAGGCCATGGCATAGCGCAGGTCGAGCAGCCACGGCAGCACACCGGCCATGATCATCAGCAGGACCGCGCCCAGGCCCGTCTCGGTGTAGACGCCCACCCCGATGGCCGCGGCCGTCAGCACCATGGCCAGGGGGATGTTCCAGGCCAGGGGAAGCCCGTCCCGACGGCCATCCAGCACGCGTGTCGCCAGCCAGTAGCAGCCACCGAAGCTCAGGTAGCTGAGCGCCGCCATCGGGATGTTGACGGGCTGACCGTTCGGCGGCGGCACCACGACATTGAGGATGATGGGGATCCCCACCAGGGCCCAGGTGTAGAGGCCGGCGGCGCGCAGCAGGCGGGTGTGGCTGAGTCGTCCCAACATCCGGGCATCTTAGGCGGAATCGCCCGCGCCCATGTCCCAACTAAAGTCATGCCGGACCTGGCGCACGCGACCGTGGGGTTCATCCGCGGCTCACCCGGCGCCTGTCCGGTGCTGCGGCAGCATGCGATAATCGGGGCTTGGCTGCGTGCCGCCCTGCAAGACCCGTTCGGAGTCAGGTAATGTCGATTGTCATCCGCGACGTGCGCGAGCACGAGCTGGATTCCGTCCTAGCCCTCAACAACAATGCCGGATTGGCGATCCTGCCGCTGGATTCGGCCAAGGTCCGCCGCTTCTACGAGACCGCCGAGTACTTCCGCGTCGCCGAGCGCGACGGCAACCTGGCCGGCTTCCTGGTCGGCTTCGGTTCCGGGGCCGCCCACGACAGCAGCAACTTCGCCTGGTTCGGCGAGCGCTACCCGCAGTTCTTCTACATCGACCGCATCGTGGTGGCCAGCCGCCGTCGCGGCGGTGGCGTGGGCCGCGCCTTCTACGCCGACGTACAGAGCTATGCCGAACTGCGCTACCCGCAGCTGGCGTGCGAGGTGTTCCTCGACCACGGCGCCGATCCAGCGCTGCTGTTCCATGGCAGCTTCGGCTTCCGCGAGGTGGGCCAGCACGTGATGGCCGAAGCGAATGTCCGCGCCAGCATGCTGATGAAGGAACTTTGCAGCTACCCCTGGGTGCACGACACCTATGGCGACGCCCTGCCCGACGTCGCCTGGGCCCGCACCCGCCTGCAGGCCGATGCCGGCGTCCAGCGGCCGACCGGTACATGAGCGTGACGCGAGCCCCCATGGACTACGAGCAGGCCGGCGAACTGAAGATCGGCCAGGTCGGCATCGCCAACCTCCGCATCCGCACCCTCGACGTCGACCAGCTGATCCGCGAAATGCGCGAGCGCGTCGAGCGCGCGCCCAAGCTGTTCGGTCGCGCCGCCGTGATCGTGGATTTCGGCGGCCTGACCCGCCTGCCCGATGCCGACACCGCGCGTGCGCTGATCGACGGCCTGCGCGGCGCCGGGGTCATCCCGGTGGCGCTGGCCTACGGCACCCGCGACACCGAAACCCTGGCCGAACAGCTGGGCCTGCCGTTGCTCGCCAAGTTCCGCGCCCAGTATGAACCTGTCGGAGGCGCTTCGGCCGCGACCGCTCCCGCCCCCCGCCAGGCCGCGACCGAAGCCGCGCCTGCGAAAGCGGCAGCGGCACCCGCCGCGCCCAAGACGGCCGACACCAAGCCCGGCCTGGTGCAGAAGACGCCCGTGCGTTCCGGCCAGCAGCTGTATGCCGAAAACCGCGACCTGACCGTGCTCAGCACCGTCGGTGCCGGTGCCGAGGTCATTTCCGATGGCTCCATCCACGTTTATGGCGCGCTGCGCGGCCGCGCCCTCGCGGGGGCGCGAGGCAATGCCGACGCACGCATCTTCTGCCGTGAATTCCATGCCGAGCTGGTCGCCGTCGCCGGCCACTACAAGGTGATGGAAGACGTACCCAAGGAACTGCGCGGCAAGGCCGTGCAGATCTGGCTGGACCAGGACCAACTCAAGATCGCCGCGCAGGACTGACGCGCGGCGCCACCCGACATAAGAACGACCAAGGAGAACACCGTTGGCTGAAATCATCGTAGTCACGTCCGGCAAGGGCGGCGTGGGCAAGACCACCACCAGCGCCAGCATCGCGTGCGGCCTGGCCCGCCGCGGCAAGAAGGTCGCGGTCATCGACTTCGACGTCGGCCTGCGCAACCTCGACCTCATCATGGGCTGCGAGCGCCGCGTGGTGTACGACTTCGTCAACGTTACCCAGGGCGAGGCGACGCTGAAGCAGGCCCTGATCAAGGACAAGCGATTCGAGACGTTGTACGTGCTGGCCGCTTCGCAGACGCGCGACAAGGACGCGCTGACGAAGGAAGGCGTGGAGAAGGTGCTGAAGGACCTGTCCGACGACGGCTTCGACTTCGTCGTGTGCGACTCGCCGGCCGGCATCGAGAAGGGCGCTTTCCTCGCCATGTATTTCGCCGACCAGGCCATCGTGGTGGTGAACCCGGAAGTGTCCTCGGTACGCGACTCCGACCGCATCCTCGGCCTGCTGGACTCCAAGACCCGCCGCGCAGAGAACGGCGAATCGCTGAAGGCCAACCTGCTGCTGACCCGCTACAACCCGGCGCGCGTGGAGGGCGGCGAGATGCTCAGCATCAAGGACGTGGAGGAAGTGCTGGGCCTGAAGACCCTCGGCGTGATCCCCGAGTCCGGCGACGTGCTGAACGCCTCCAACAAGGGCGAACCGGTCATCCTCGACCTGGAGTCGCCGGCCGGCCAGGCCTATGACGACACCGTCGCGCGCCTGCTGGGCGAGGACCGCCCGCTGCGCTTCACCACCCTGGAGAAGAAGGGCTTCTTCAGCAAGTTGTTCGGAGGTTGAGCATGGGCCTGTTCGATTTCCTGAAGGCGAAGAAGAACACCGCCGAAACCGCCAAGAACCGCCTGCAGATCATCATCGCGCAGGAGCGCAGTTCGCGGGGGGCGCCCGACTATCTGCCGCTGCTGCGTCGCGAACTGCTGGAAGTGATCAAGAAGTACGTCAACGTCGATGTCGATGCGGTCAAGGTCGACCTGATCAAGGACGGCGACCACGACGTGCTCGATATCTCCGTCGCGTTGCCGGAAGGCAACACCTGACAGGACCGGGCCGCTCGTAGGAGCGCCCCAAGGGCGCTCCTACAGGTGTTTTCCCAAGATGGCTGACTCTTCCGACGCCGACGCCGCCCCGCCCGACGTGATGCGGGTACGCGACCTGCCGCCCGGCGCTGCCGATGCCCTGCTTGCGTCCCATGGCCTGCAGCTCCATTTCGTCGACGATGCCGCCCCGATTCCCGGCAGCTTCTGGGGCGAACCGGAAGCCGGCGTGATCGCCCACAACGTCTACGTGCGCGGCGATACGCCGGTGCATTCGATGCTGCACGAAGCCTGCCACCTGATCGTGCTTCCGGCCGAACGGCGAGCCCAGGTGCACACCGACGCCACCGATTCGGTGATCGAAGAGGATGCCACCTGCTGCCTGCAGATCATCCTGGCCGACGACCTGCCGGGCGTGGGTCGCCACCGGCTGATGGGCGACATGGATGCCTGGGGGTACACCTACAGGCTCGGATCGACGCGGGCGTGGTTCGAGCAGGATGCGGACGATGCCCGGACGTTCCTCAGGGAACGCGGACTGCCTGATCGCTGAAGCTGGTCTTCCGTGGGAGCGACGTGAGTCGCGATCGCTCGATGGCCTCCCTTGGCAGTTCCAGCACCATCCAACAAGATGGATGAGGCACCTCTTCTCGTCGGGCGGCACGGCTCGATGCGGGTTCTCGCTTCGCGACTGACGTCGCTCCCACAGGAGCGGGCACCGCCACTTGCACCTTCTCCCCTACCCTCACTACCCTTCAGGTTCCTGCGCCCACCGCACCCTGAAGGACGTCCCGTGAAGCATCGCCATCTCCTGCTCGCCCTCGCCATCGGCGCGGGCCTCGTCACCCTTGCCGCCTGCAAGAAGGACGAGCCGGCCACCGATTCGGCCGCCACGCCTGCCGCGCCCAAGGGCGAGGCCGCGGACCAGTTCATCGCGCGCGTCAACGACGAGTTCAAGAAGATGTATCCGGAGATGACCGCCGCGCAGTGGCTGTCCAGCACCTACATCAACGACGACAGCCAGCTGCTGGCCGCCAAGGGCAACGAGCGCTACCTGACCCAGCTCAACAGCTGGATCGAGCAGGCCAAGAAGTTCGAAGGCCAGCAGATGTCGCCCGAGACCGCGCGCGCCATCCAGCTGCTGAAGCTGGCCACGGCGATGCCGGCGCCGAAGGATCCGGCCAAGCTGGCCGAACTCACCCAGATCGCCACCCGGATGGAAGGCACCTACGGTGCTGGCACCTACTGCACCGGCGAAGGCGACGCCAAGAAGTGCCGCCAGCTGGGCGAACTGGAAGACGTCCTGCGCAGCAGCCGCGACTACGACGCGCAGCTGGACGCGTGGCAGGGCTGGCACACCATCGCCCAGCCGATGCGCAAGGACTACACGCGCTTCGTCGAGCTGGTGAACGAGGGCTCCAAGGAAATGGGCTTCGCCGACACCGGCGAGATGTGGCGCAGCGGCTACGACATGACGCCGGCCGAGATCGCCGCCGAGACCGACCGCCTGTGGGGCCAGGTCAAGCCGCTGTACGAGCAGCTGCACTGCTACACCCGCACCAAGCTGCAGGCCACCTACGGGGTTGAAAAAGGCCAGGTCAACGGCCTGCTGCCTGCGCACCTGATGGGCAACATGTGGCAGCAGGACTGGGGCAACCTGTGGGACATGCTGGAGCCGTACAAGGGCGCCGGCAGCCTGGATATCACCGGCGCGCTGGAGAGGCAGTACCAAGCCGACTACCAGGCGGCGCTGGCCAAGGCAGGTCCGGGCCCGGGCACGGACAAGCTGTTCCAGGCCGAGCGCGAAGCGCAGCTGCAGGTCGCCAAGCAGATGACCGAGCGCGCCCAGGACTTCTACACCAGCCTGGGCATGCCCAAGCTGCCCGAGAGCTACTGGACCAAGACCCAGTTCATCAAGCCGATGGACCGCGACGTGGTCTGCCACGCCAGCGCGTGGGACATGAACATGAGCGGCGACGTGCGCACCAAGATGTGCATCAAGCCCAACGAAGAAGACTTCACCACCATCTACCACGAGCTGGGCCACGTCTATTACTACTTGGCCTACAACAAGCTGCCGCCGCTGTTCCAGACCGGCGCACACGATGGCTTCCACGAGGCCATCGGCGACACGATGGTGCTGGCGATGACGCCGGACTACCTGAAGTCGATCGGCATGGTCGGCGAACAGCAGCAGAGCAACGAAGCCCTGATCAATGCGCAGATGCGCATGGCGCTGGCGAAGGTGTCGTTCATGCCGTTTGGCCTGATGATCGATCGCTGGCGCTGGGGTGTGTTCGACGGCAGCATCAAGCCGGCCGACTACAACAAGGCCTGGTGGGAACTGAAGGCCAAGTACCAGGGCGTGGCACCGGCCACCGCGCGTGGCGAGGACTTCTTCGATCCGGGCGCGAAGTACCACGTGCCGGGCAACACGCCGTACACGCGCTACTTCCTCTCGCATGTGCTGCAGTTCCAGTTCTACAAGGGCCTGTGCGACGCGGCCGGCTACAAGGGCCCGCTGTACAACTGCAGCTTCTACGGCAACAAGGCGGCGGGCCAGAAGTTCTGGGCGATGCTCGAGAAGGGCGCCAGCCAGCCGTGGCAGGCCACGCTGAAGGAGCTCACCGGCGGCGAGAAGATGGATGCCGGCGCGGTGCTGGAGTACTTCGCGCCGCTGCAGGACTGGCTGAAGCAGCAGAACGAGGGCCAGACCTGCGGCTGGCCGGCGGCCGCACCCGTGGCGGCCGCGGCGCCCGCCAAACCGTAAACCCGTATACGGGCGGACCGTCGTCGGTCCGCCCGTTCCCGCTCCACGCTCCGACACGGAGGTCCGAAGAATGACGCGATCGAACACCCTGCGATGCCTGGCCAGCCTGATGCTGGTCGCCACGCCCTTCGCGGCCAGCGCCGCGGTGACCCAGGTTGCCGGCGAACCCAGCCGCACGCCGGCGCAGGCGGCGCCTGCCTGGAAGCTGGCGCAGTTCCCGGCGCGCGACATCACCCGGCAAGGCTATCGGGAACTGGCGATCCGGCGGCTGGCGGAACTGGAGAACCACAATGCCAGCCAGCGCATCAAGGCCACGCAGATCGGCGTCGGGCGCACCCTCGCCCACGAAGGCATCGAACGCGCCACGCCTGCGCTGCGCTGGGTGGCGTTGAAATCCGGCGGGGCAGTCGCGCGCCTGCAGGTCGGCTCACCCGATGCGATGGGCCTGCGCGTGGGTCTGCGGGTCGACCGCCTGCACCCGCACGTCGAACTCCGCTTCGCCGGCTCCGACGAGCCTGCCCGTGTCGTCGCCAGGATCACGGTGGCCGAGGCGCTCGCGCTCGCCGACGAGGGGGGCGTTTACTGGACGCCGGCGACCGACGGCGCCACGCAGGTCATCGAGGTCTTCCGTCCCGCCCACGTGACGGCCACACAGGCACACCTGCAGGCGCCGCAGGTGTCGCATCTGCTGGCCAACAGCCGCAACGATTTCAAGATCGTGGAGAAGGTCGGCGAATCGGCTGCCTGCAACATCAACGCGGTCTGCCGCGTCGACCAACTGGGGCCGGCCTATGTCCAGGCGAAGAACGCCGTGGCCCATATGGTCTTCGTGGACGGCGGCAAGAGCTACATCTGCACCGGAACGCTGCTCAACGACACCACGACGTCCACTCAGGTGCCGTACTTCTACAGCGCTGCGCACTGCATCGACAGTCAGACCGTCGCCAATACCCTCAACACCTACTGGGGTTACGAGAACACCGGCTGCGCCACCAGCGACGCCCGCAAGACGAATCCCCTGACGGGCGGCGCCGACATCCTGTTCGTCGACACCAATGTCGATGCGTTGCTCCTGCGCCTGAAGAACCCCGCGCCGGCCGGCGCGACGTTCGCGGGCTGGGACGCCAGCACGCTGGCGCCGAATGCGGATGTGATCGCCATACATCATCCTTCGGGCGACGCGAAGAAATACTCGCGTGGGCAGCACGTCGCAGACACCTACGCGGAACAGTTCACGGTCGGCTGGCTGGAAGGCACAACCGAAGGCGGCAGCAGCGGCTCGGGACTGTTCACCCGCTACGCCGACAACAGCTACCGGCTGCGGGGCGGCCTGTACGGCGGCAATGCCTCGTGCGCCAACACGGGCAACATCGCCAATACCGCGAACCGCGACCATTACTCGCGGCTTGACCTGGTCTTCCCCCAGATCAAGCAATGGATCGCCGCCGATCCCGTCCGCGAGAACAGCTCGCAACCGTTGGTGCGCAACGCAGGCGCTACGGCAGGCGCCACGGTACAGGCCCAGGGCGCGCGCGTCGCTGCGACACCCGGTACCCCGGCCACATCGCCTTCGCGCCCCGCCACGCCGCGCAGGGCCGCACCGCTCCGCACGACCCAGCGCGAACGCTGAGCCCGGCGAGACGACCTCCTGCGAAAGGCCGGCATACGCCGGCCTTTTTCTTTCCCCACGGAGACTTCATCCGGTCCACACCGGCCGACCCGACGCTGGAAACCCGCCCCACGAGGTTCCCCCATGCCCACCGTCCTGACCCACGCCCTGCTCCCCGTCGCCGCCGGCATCGCACTGGGGCGTTCGCGCGTCCCGCTGCGCCTGGTCGCCGCCGGCATGGCGGTCGCGATGCTGCCCGATGCCGACGTCGCGATGTTCGCCTTGGGCATCGACTACGCGCACGCCTTCGGTCATCGGGGCGCGAGCCATTCGCTAGTCTTCGCGCTGGCGTGCGGTCTGCTGGCCGCCTGTTTCGCGCGGATACTGAAAGCGCCGCCCTTCACCGCGCTACTGTTCGTCGCCCTGTCCGCCTCCTCCCACCCGCTGATGGACATGCTGACCGACGGGGGCCTGGGTGTCGCGCTTTTCTGGCCCTGGTCCGACACCCGTCATTTCGCGCCCTGGCGGGTGATCGACGTGTCGCCGTTCGCGAACCGCTTCTTCAGCGCGCGCGGCGTGGAGGTGCTGCTGTCGGAACTGCGCTGGGTGTGGATGCCCACACTCTCGCTGGCCGCTATGGCGGCGTGGCGCCGTTGTAGGAGCGACGTCAGTCGCGACCGCGCGGCGGGAGTGATCGAGAAGGGCTGAAGCACGCAGGACGACCGCCAGGCTGCAAGTCGCCCCTGTTCCCAGCCCGGACAGGCTGCGGTCGCGACTGACGTCGCTCCTGCAGAGAGGCGTACGGCGTCAGTTCACGTCCGGCGCAGGCTCCGGCTTGTTCGCCTTCATCTGCTCGGCCATCTGCTGCTCGAACTGCTCCAGCGTCAGCCCCTGCGCGGCCGCCTCGATCACGGCGGTATCGCGCAGTTCGTCCGAGTACACCAGGCGCACGGGGTTGCCCTGCGCTTCGTGCAGGGCCGCGGCCTGCTTGATCATCGCCAGCACTTCCGCCGCGCTGTCGGAACTGCCGGCGATGCGGCCGTCCATGCCCAGCACCCACACGCCCGCCTGGCGGACGATGCCGGCCAGCAGGTCGCCCTGCGGGTTGCGCAGCTCGGCATGCGGCTCGATCGCCGGCGTGTTGGCGCGCGCCACGTTGCGCTCCTTCGTCGCCTTGCGCTTCTTCGCTTCGCGTCGGGCCTTGGACTGGATGGACATGGGAATCTCGCTGAACGTCAGAGTTGATCGGTGGGTTGCAGCGCCACGGGTTCGCGGGGGCAGACCGGCTGGCGGCGGCTGGCATGCGCCTCCCATTGCCACATCAGCCAACCGAGCAGCACGAAGCCGGCCATGCCCAGCGCCAGGTGCAGGCCATGATGGCTCAGCAGCGGCGACAGCAGGCCGGCGATGAGCGCGTTCACCATCAGGTTGCTGAAGGCCTGCAGCGAAGACGCCGCGCCGCGCTGGCGCGGATACATGTCCAGGATGGCCAGGGTCAGGATCGGGAACACCAGCGCCACGCCCAGCGCCGCCAGCATCATCGGCAGCACCGCCCAGGGCACCCGGATGTCCGCGCCCGCCCAGGCGTTGTAGCCCACGTTCGCCACCATCGCCAGCGCCATGCAGGCATAGCCGATCTTCACCAGGCGCGCCCCTTCCACTCGACCGGCGGCGCGGCCCGACAGGAACGCGCCCAGTACCATGCCGCCGATGGTCGGCAGGAACAGCCACGCGAACTGCTGCTCGTTGAGGTGCAGCAGGTCCATCACGAACGCAGGTGCGGACGCGATGTACAGGAACAGCCCGCCGAAGCTCAGCGAACCGGCCAGCGCCAGACGCAGGAAGCGCCGGTTGCGCACGATGCCCACATAGTCGCGCAGCAGGTGGCGCGGCGACACCTTCAGGCGCACTTCGGCCGGATGCGTCTCCGGCAGCCATACGGCCACCGCGATCAGCAACAGCAGCGAGAACGCGGCCAGGAACCAGAAGATCGTCGGCCAGGCGCTCCAGCCCAGGATCCAGCCGCCCACGATGGGGGCGATGGCCGGCGCAATGCCGAAGATCATTGATACCTGGCTCATCAGCCGCTGCGCGTCGTCACCGTGGCGGGCATCGCGGATCACCGCGCGGCCGACGATGAAGCCCACGCCCGCCGACAGGCCTTGCAGGGCGCGGAACAGCAGCAGCGTGCCCATGTCGGTGGCCAGCGCGCAGCCCACCGACGCCAGCAGGAACACGAACAGCCCGCCCAGGATCACCCGCCTGCGGCCGAACGTGTCCGACAGCGGCCCGTGCACCAGGCTCATCAACGCGTAGGTCAACAAATAGGCACTGATGGTCTGCTGCATCGCCACCTTGTCCGCGCCCAGCTGCGCGCCCATGGCCGGGAAGGCCGGGAAGATGGTGTCGATGGAGAAAGGACCGAACATCGCCAGCCCGCCCAGCAGCAGGGCCAGGCGGCGGTTGGAGATAGCGTGGGGGGCACTCATTGCGGGGGACGCTCCGGACGGGCGCGGCGGTTCTCCATGAACAGGTCGCGCCGGGCGGCACATGGTACGCCGAAACCGCCGGCGGACCCGCCCGCAGGCTATAATCCGCCGGCAACACCGGTGGGAGAAGCCCGTCGCCCGCGACCGGCTGCCGAAGGCGCAAACGCCCGTAATCGCTCAGGCCCGATACCACCACTGCAACGACACTCTGGAGAGACCGGCCGCCTCGCGGCAGCGCCGGCGCCGAAGGGGCACGAAGCACGCGACCTCCTCGTCGGCGCGCTTCCAAACTCTCAGGCAAAAGGACAGAGGGGCATCCCACGTGCGGTTTCCGCGCGCCCGGTTCCATTGCCCTTCCCGGATGCCTCCCATGTCGAACACCCCCTCCCTGCGCGAGCTCGAGCACCACGGCGCGTTCCTCGAACGCCACATCGGCCCCAACGACGCCGAGATCGCGCACATGCTGCGCGTCGTCGGCCACGACTCGCTGGACGCGATGACCGACGCCATCGTGCCCGGCAGCATCAAGTCCGCGCAGCCGCTGGCCCTGCCCGCCCCGATCAACGAAGAAGAAGCACTGGCCAAGATCCGCGCCGTCGCCGACCGCAACCAGGTCTTCCGCAGCTTCATCGGCCAGGGCTATTACGGCACCCACACACCGAAGGTCATCCTGCGCAACATCCTGGAAAACCCCGCCTGGTACACGGCCTACACGCCCTACCAGGCGGAGATCTCGCAGGGCCGCATGGAAGCGCTGATCAACTTCCAGACCATGGTGGCCGATCTCACCGGCATGGAAATCGCCAACGCCTCGCTGCTGGACGAAGCCACCGCCGCCGCCGAGGCGATGACGCTGGCCAAGCGTTCGGCCAAGTCGAAGTCCAACACCTTCCTGGTCGCCGGCGACACCCATCCGCAGACGCTGGAAGTGCTGGCCACCCGCGCCGAGCCGCTGGGCATCACCGTCGACGTGGTGCGCTCCACCGACGCCTTCCACCAGAAGCTCGCCGCCGGCGACTACTTCGGCGTGCTGGTGCAGTACCCCGCCTCCAGTGGCTGGGTCGAAGAGTGGTCGAAGGACGCCGACACCATCCACGCGCACAACGCGCTGTTCGTCGTCGCCACCGACCTGCTGGCGCTGACCCTGCTGAAGCCGCCGGGCGAGATGGGCGCCGACATCGTGATCGGCAACTCGCAGCGCTTCGGCGTGCCGTTCGGGTTCGGCGGCCCGCACGCCGCCTTCATGGCCTGCCGCGACGCCTACAAGCGCAGCATGCCCGGCCGCCTGATCGGCGTGTCGGTCGACGCCGAAGGCAAGGCCGCCTACCGCCTGACCCTGCAGACGCGCGAACAGCACATCCGCCGCGAGAAGGCCACCTCCAACATCTGCACCGCGCAGGTGCTGCTGGCGGTGATGGCCAGCATGTACGCCGTCTACCACGGCCCGGACGGGCTGAAGCGCATCGCCGGCCGCGTCGCCCGCCTGACCGCCATCCTGGCCGAGGGCCTGCGCACGCTGGGCTACCCGGCCGTGCATGCAAGCGCGTTCGACACCCTGTGCATCGAGCCGGGCGACGCCCGCGACGCCATCCTGGCCCGCGCCCAGGCCGCCCGCCTCAACCTGCGCGTGCGCGGCAACGGCTCGCTGTGCATCTCGCTGGACGAGACCACCACCCGCGCCGACATCGAAACGCTGTGGGGCGTGTTCGCCGGTGAAGGCGCGGCGCTGCCGTCGGTCGATGCGCTGGACGCCAGCGCGCCGTCGCTGATCCCGCAGGCCCTGCGCCGCACCAGCGACTTCATGACCCATCCGGTGTTCAACACGCACCACAGCGAGCACGAACTGCTGCGCTACATGCGTGCGCTGGCCGACAAGGACCTGGCGATGGATCGCACCATGATCCCGCTGGGCAGCTGCACCATGAAGCTCAACGCCACCGCCGAGATGATCCCGGTCACGTGGCCGGAATTCGCCAACCTCCATCCGCTCGCGCCGGCCGAACAGGCCGCCGGCTACCGTCAGCTCATCGACGAGCTGGAAGCCATGCTGGTGGAATGCACCGGCTACGACGCCGTCAGCCTGCAGCCCAACTCCGGCGCGCAGGGCGAGTACGCGGGCCTGCTGGCGATCCGTGCCTACCACCGTGCACGCGGCGAAGGCCACCGCGACATCTGCCTGATCCCCGAATCCGCGCACGGCACCAACCCGGCCAGCGCGCAGATGTGCGGCATGACCGTGGTGGTCACCAAGTGCGACGCCAACGGCAACGTCGATGTCGAGGACATCCGCCGCGCCGCCGAGAAGTACAGCGAGCGTCTGGCCGCGATCATGATCACCTACCCGTCCACGCATGGCGTGTTCGAGGAAGACGTGGTGGCCATCTGCGACATCGTCCACCAGCACGGCGGCCAGGTGTACACCGACGGCGCCAACATGAACGCCCTGGTCGGCGTGGCCAAGCCCGGCAAGTGGGGCTCGGACGTGTCGCACCTCAACCTGCACAAGACCTTCTGCATCCCGCATGGCGGCGGCGGTCCCGGCGTGGGTCCGTGCGCGGTGAAGGCGCACCTGGCTCCGTACCTGCCGAAGACCTTCGGTGGCGAAGGCGGCGTGGGCATGGTCAGCGCCGCCAGCTTCGGCAGTGCCAGCATCCTGCCGATCAGCTGGATGTACATCACCCTGATGGGTTCGGCCGGCCTGCGCCGGGCCACCCAGGTGGCGCTGCTCAACGCCAACTACATCGCCAAGCGCCTGGAGCCGCACTACGAAACGCTCTACACAGGCCGCAACGGCCTGGTGGCGCACGAGTGCATCCTCGACCTGCGCCCGCTCAAGGACCGCACCGGCATCAGCGCCGAGGACGTGGCCAAGCGCCTGATCGACTTCGGCTTCCACGCGCCCACGCTGAGCTTCCCGGTGGCCGGCACGCTGATGGTCGAGCCGACCGAGAGCGAATCGCTGCACGAGCTGGACCGCTTCATCGACGCGATGATCGAGATCCGCGAGGAGATCCGCGCGGTCGAGGACGGCCGCCTGGACCGCGAGGACAACCCGCTGAAGAACGCGCCGCACACCGCCACGATGGTGATGGCCAGCGAGTGGACCCACGCCTACCCGCGCGAACTGGCCGCGTTCCCGCTGGCCACGCTGAAACTGCAGAAGTACTGGCCGCCGGTCGCGCGCGTGGACAACGTCTACGGCGACAAGAACGTCATGTGCGCCTGCATTCCGGTGGATGCGTACAAGGACGACGTGGAGGCGTAAGCCGCCCCCGTTCCGCGAGAGAAGGCCCCGCACTGCGGGGCCTTCTGCGTTTGCGGCTTGCCCGCCGCGCCCGGAAGTGACTTCTGGCAGCACTCGAAGTGACTTGCGACCCTGCCGTTCCGCCGGCCGCGCCGGCTAGCCTGCCGTTCCTGTCTTCCCCCGGGATGCGTCATGCGCCCTGTCCTCTTTTTCTGCGCCATGCTCGTTGCCGTTCTGCTGCCGAGCGAAGCCCGTTCGGCCGATGCACCTGCCTGCCATGCCGGCGCCTACCGCCTTCTCGATGGCAGCGTGGTGGGGATCGATCGCCTCAGCGAACCTGCCCAGTTGCGCTGGCAGCGCGTGGATGGCACCACCGGTCTGCTTTCGCCCGCGGACGGGGCATGGCGCAGCACGACGGGCTGGACCGGCCGGCCCGACGGCAAGGTCGTGCGTTTCGGCGAATGCGGGGAAGGCCGCATCGCCTTCGATAGACAGGCAGGCTCGAAGATCGCCTTCGACATCACCGAAACGCGTTTTGCCGGCAAGGGCGAACAGTTGCGTGGCCGGCTGGTGCTGCCGCACGGCGATGATCCCGTGCCGATCGCGGTCATCGTGCACGGGTCGGAGGACTACTCCGGCGTCGACTTCTACGCCGCGCAGCATCTGTTTCCCGCGCAGGGCGTGGGGGTGTTCGTCTACGACAAACGCGGCACCGGGCAGTCCACCGGCACGTACACGCAGGACTTCCATCTGCTGTCCGACGATGCCGTCGCTGCGCTGCACGAAGCCCGTCGCCTGGCGGGGCCGCGCGCGGCGCGCATCGGCTTCCTGGGTGGCAGCCAGGCGGGTTGGGTCGCGCCGCTGGCGGCCAGCAAGACCGACCATGCCGCCTTCGTGGTGGTGGGCTATGGCATGGCGGACAGCCCGTTGGCCGAAGACCGCGACCAGGTGATGCTGGACCTGCGCCGCGCCGGGTACGGCGACGAGGTGATGGCCAAGGCGCGCGAGATCACCGAAGCCACCGGCGCCGTCGTGGCCTCGCGCCGCGAGGCCGACTGGGAGCGCCTGGAAGTCCTTCGCCGCCGCTACGCGGACGAGCCCTGGTATCCGGCGATCAAGGGCGAGTTCAGTGGACTGTTGCTGCAGCATACGCGGGAACAGATCGAAGCCACCGCCGCACATCACGACAAGGGCACCACGTGGAATTACGACACGATGCCGGTACTGCGGGCGCTGCGCATCCCGCAGCTGTGGATACTGGCCGGCGCGGATCGCGAAGCGCCTCCCGAGGAAACCCTGCGGCGTCTCGTGGCGTTGGGGGAAGCAGGCCACCCGATCACCACCGTGGTGTTCCCCGGCACGGACCACGGCATCCGCGAATTCGAGACCGGCGACGACGACACCCGCACGTACACCCGTATCGCCGACGGCTACCAGCGCATGCAGATCGACTGGATCCTCACCGGCACGTTTCCGCATGCACCTTACGGGCGCGCCCGGGCGGTTGCGCAGCCTGGGCGCTGAGACAACGGGCGGCGCCCCGGCGGATCAAGGCGTCGAGGTGTCGAGGCGTCGGCCGGCATGTCCCGGCACGTCAGTGTCCGCAAGCGCCGCTCCCCTTTCCCCGCGTCAGCGGGGAAAGGCTGTTTCAGAACTCCACCTTCACCGAAGGCGCACTGCGCCTGGCCTCGCCGTGGTACACCGCCTCGATGTTGTTGCCATCCGGGTCCAGCACGAACGCGCCGTAGTAACCGGGGTGGTAGGGACGCAGTCCCGGCGCGCCATTGTCCTTGCCGCCATGCGCCAGCGCGACGGCATGGAAGCGGTCTACCATCGCGCGATCCTGCGCCTGGAACGCCAGGTGGTGGCGACCGGTCAGCTCGCCGTGCGCGGCTTGGCTGTCGGCGGTGGAGACGAACAACTCGTCGGCCCAGAAATAGTCGTCGGACTCGCCGCCCATCGGCACGCCCAGTACGTCGAACACGGCGCGGTAGAAGGTCCTGCTGGCCTCCAGGTCGCGCACGACCAGCTGGATGTGGTCGATCAGGCGGCCACGGTGCAGTTCGTTCATTTCCATGTATCTTCTCCTTGGGAAAGCGGCATTGATGCCAGCGGATGCGGACAGCCAGTGTCCGCGACCGCCCGTCGGGCGCTCGTCAACGTCTCCTAACGCGGCCTCCACGCGACCACGCCGATGATGAAGCGAGCCACCACCGAGTGGCCCCACGTCGTCCAGGAGACCTCCGATGGCTGCGCGCAAATCCCCCGCGAAATCCGCCCCCCGCCCCAGTGCCGACAACGCGGCGCGCGGCACCGGCGGTGAACTCCACTTCAGCGTCGGCGGCAAGCATCCGCCGCTGACCACCAACCAGGGCATCCCCGTCAGCGACAACCAGAACTCGCTGCGAGCGCACGACCGCGGCCCCACGCTCCTGGAAGACTTCATCCTGCGGGAGAAGATCACCCACTTCGACCACGAGCGCATCCCCGAGCGTATCGTGCATGCGCGCGGCACCGGCGCGCATGGCTACTTCGAGCTGACCAAGTCGCTGAAGAAGTACACCACCGCGCGCGTGCTGAGCGAGACCGGCGTGCGCACGCCGGTGTTCTGCCGCTTCTCCACCGTCGCCGGCGGCGCGGGCTCGGTCGACACGCCGCGCGACGTGCGCGGGTTCGCGGTGAAGTTCTACACGCAGGAGGGCAACTGGGACCTGGTGGGCAACAACATCCCGGTGTTCTTCATCCAGGACGCGATGAAGTTCCCGGACCTGGTGCATTCGGTGAAGATGGAACCGGACCGGGCGTTTCCACAGGCCGCGAGCGCGCACGACACGTTCTGGGACTTCATTTCGCTCACCCCCGAATCGATGCACATGATCATGTGGGCGATGAGCGACCGCACGATCCCGCGTTCGCTGCGGATGATGGAGGGCTTCGGCGTGCACAGCTTCCGGCTGCTGGACGCCAAGGGCAACAGCACCTTCGTCAAGTTCCACTGGCGGCCCAAGCTCGGCATCCAGTCGACCGTGTGGGACGAAGCCGTGAAACTGCAGGCCGCCGACAACGACTTCCACCGCCGCGACCTGTTCGAGGCCATCCAGAAGGGCGATTTCCCCGAGTGGGAGCTGGCGGTGCAACTGTTCACCGAAGAACAGGCCGACGCCTTCCCGTTCGATCACCTCGACCCCACCAAGCTGATCCCCGAAGAGCTTGTGCCGCTGACGGTGATCGGGCGCATGGTGCTGGACCGCTGGCCGGACAATTTCTTCGCCGAAACCGAACAGGTCGCCTACTGCCCGGCCAACATCGTGCCGGGCATCGACTTCAGCAACGATCCGCTGCTGCAGGGCCGGCTGTTCTCCTACCTGGACACGCAGCTGTCGCGTCTGGGTGGGCCCAACTTCCACCAGATCCCGGTGAACGCGCCCAAGTGCCCCTTCGCCAACCTGCAGCGCGACGGCCACATGCAGATGCAGGTGCCCAAGGGCCGCGTGAACTACGAGCCCAGCAGCCTGCAGCCCGACACGCCGCGCGAAACACCCGCCGGCTTCCGCAGCCATGCCACGCAGGCCGACGGCCGCAAGGGACGCGTGCGGCCGCAGAGCTTCGCCGACCACTACAGCCAGGCACGGCTGTTCTTCCGCAGCCAGACCGCGCCGGAGCAGGCGCACATGGCGGGCGCGCTGGTGTTCGAACTGTCGAAGGTGGAAACCCCGCACGTGCGCGAAGCCATCGTCGGCCACCTGCGCCATATCGATGCGGACCTGGCCAAGCGCGTCGCCGATGGCCTGGGCCTGGAGGCACTGCCGCCCGCACCGCCGACCACGGTGAAGCCCCAGGACATGCCGCCGTCGCCCGCGCTTCAGATCATCGGCAAGATGAAGCCCACGCTGCAGGGCCGCTGCGTGGGCATTCTAGTCGACGATGGCTCGGATGCCGCTGCGATCGCCGCGCTGCGCAAGGCGGCGGAAGCCGAGGGCGCGCAGGTCAAGATCGTCGCACCGAAGATCGGCGGCGCGAAGCTCGGCAACGGCAAGCGCCTGCCGGCGGACGGTCAGCTGGCGGGCACGCCGTCGGTGGTGTTCGATGCGGTGGCCCTGGTGTTGTCGTACGCGGCGGGTAAGGCGCTGGCGTCGGAGGCGGCCGCGGTCGACTGGGTGCGCGATGCGTTCGGCCACCTGAAGGCCATCGCGCACGACGACGGCGCGTCCGCCGTCATCCGGGCCGCCGGTATCGGCAAGGATGCCGGTGTGGTGAAGGCGTCGGAAACGGCCGCCTTCATCAAGGCCGCACGCACCCGCCAGTTCGCGCGCGAATCCAAGGTGCGCACCCTGCCCTGATCGATGTCGCATCCCCGCCCTTCGCCAGGAAGCCACCGCATGCCCGAGACCCTCTACGACGCCCTGCGTGAAAGCCATGAAACCCAGCGCTCGCTGTGCCGCCGCCTGCTGCGCTCCAGCCCCGGCACGCGCGAGCGGCTGGACCTGTTCACCGCGCTGCGCATCGAGCTGGCGGCGCATGCAGCCGCCGAGGAACGTTTCCTCTACGCCCCGATCCTGATGGACGACCGGGGGCTGAACTCCTCGCGGCACGCCCTGCACGAGCACCATCAGATCGACGAACTGGTGGAAGACCTGCAGTCCCTCGATCCCCGCCACGCCGCTTGGCAGAAGAAGGCGCGCGAACTCTCGCAGAAGGTGCACCACCATCTGCGCGAGGAGGAGAAGAAGTTCTTCCAAGTCTCCGGCAGGATCCTGACGGCGGCGAAGAAGACCCAGCTCGCACGCCAGTACCGTCGCGACCATGCGCGCATGCGCAGGGAACTGGAAGCGCAGTAATCCGGCCCGCGACGGCGGCCGCGCCACACGGTAGGCTGCCGGCATGGACTCCCTGATCGCCGCCGCCGGACGCGCCCTGACCGCGGGCGACGTGCTGGGCGCGCTCAAGCATGTGGGTTGGCGCGAAGATCCGGCGGCGCTGGCGCTGCGCGGCATCGCCATGGCCCAGCTAGGCGACTATCCGCGTGCGCGCGAACTGCTGAAGCGCGCCGCGCGCGGTTTCGGCCCGCGCGAGCGGCTGGCCCGCGCCCGCTGCGTGGTGGCCGAAGCGGAAGTGGCCCTGGCCCTGCGCGATTTCGCCCCCGCACCGCAGCGGCTGGAAGACGCCGCGCAGGCGCTGGCCGCACGTGGCGACCGCGCCAACGCCCGGCACGCGCAGTTGATCGCCCTGCGCCGGCACTTGTTGCTCGGCCGGCTGGACAACGCACGTAGCGCGCTGGACGCCCTCGACCTTGAAGGCGCACCGGCCGCCCATCACGCCCTGGCTGCACTCGCCGCTACCGAGATCGCCCTGCGCTCGCTGCGCACGCACGATGCGCGCCTGGCGCTGCAGCGCGCATGGGCTGCCGCCACCAAGGCCGGCATTCCCGCGCTGTCCGCCGAGATCGCACAGGTCCAGGCCAGCCTGCAGCGTCCTGCCGCGCGCATCCTGCACGCCGGCCACGAACAGCCCGTCACGCTGGACGAGGTCGAAGCCCTGCTCGCCTCCGGCACGCTGGTCGTCGATGCCCTGCGCCACGCAGTGCGCGATGCCCACGGCGCGACCTCGCTCGCCCGGCGGCCGGTGCTGTTCGCGCTGCTGCGTGCGCTCGCCGCCGCGTGGCCGGGCGATGTCGACCGCAGCACGCTGATCGCGCGCGTGTTCCGCACGCGCCATCCCGACGAAACGCACCGCGCGCGTTTGCGGGTGGAAATCGGACGCCTGCGCCGCCTGCTGGCGCCATTCGCCGATCTCACCGCCAGCACGCACGGATTCCAGTTGTCGCCGCATGGCGCGCGCAACGTCGTGGTGCTGGCGCCCCCGGTCGATGGCGAACAGGGCGCGCTGCACGGGCTGCTGGCCGATGGCATGGCCTGGTCCACCTCCGCGCTGGCCCTGGCCACTGGCGACAGCCAGCGCTCGGTACAGCGCGCTCTCGCCGACATGGAAGCCGCCGGCCAGGTGCGCGCGATCGGTCGTGCGCGCGCAAGGCGCTGGGTAGCGCAGCCGCTCACCGGATTCACGACGATCTTGTTACTCCCCGCCTTGCCGTCGTCTGCGTAGATTGGCCCCGTCGCCCATCCAGGAGCCCGCCATGAACGACACACCGCGCCACGCAGTCCACGTCAGCCCTGTTGAAATCGCCCGCGAATACGGCCCCTTCGACACCAGCGACGGCGTGGCCGGCGTCACCTACGACGGCCACCACATCTGGGCCGCCACCGGCGAGCGGCTGATCGCCGTCGATCCGGACAGCGGACAGATCGCGCGCAGCCTGCCGCGTGCGGCCGACGCCGGCACTGCCTTCGACGGCACTTACCTGTACCAGTTGGCCGAAGCACGCATCGACAAGATCGATCCTGCCACCGGCGCCGTCCTCGCTTCGATTCCCGCCCCGGGCCAGGGCTGCGATTCGGGCATGGCCTGGGCCGACGGCAGCCTGTGGGTGGGCCAGTACCGCGAACGCCGCATCGTGCAGATCGACCCGGCCACCGGCGCGGTGCTGCGCACGCTCGAATCCGACCGTTTCGTCACCGGCGTCAGCTGGGTCGACGGTGAGCTGTGGCATGGCACCTGGGAAGGCGACGACAGCGACCTGCGCCGCATCGACCCGGATGATGGTCGCGTGCTCGAACGGCTGGAACTGCCGGCCGGCGTCCACGTCAGCGGCCTGGAATCCGACGGCGGCGGCCTGTTCTATTGCGGTGGGGGCCGCAGCTGCCTGGTGCGCGCCGTGCGCCGGCCCGCGCGCGCGGCCTGAACGCCCGCCGCTTCGCGTTCCACCCATCCCTTGCATCTCCGATCCCCAACGGCATCGGCACGGGCGACGCATGCCCGCGTCCGCCCCACCTCCCCCGACCCGGAGCCCACCATGGACACCCTTGCACACGACACCCCGACCCTCGTTTCCCGCGATGCCTGGCGCGCCGCCCGCCTCGCCCTGCTCGCACGGGAAAAGGAACTCACCCGCCTGCACGACCAGGTCGCCCGCGAACGTCGTGCCCTGCCCTGGGTACGGGTGGACACGCCCTATACATTCGACACGCCGCAAGGCACGCGCTCGCTGGCCGAACTGTTCGATGGCCGTCGCCAGCTGATGGTGCAGCACTTCATGTTCGCGCCCGGCTGGGAACAGGGCTGCAAGAGCTGCTCGTTCATGGCCGACCATCACGCGGGTGCCCTGCTCCACCTCGCCCAGCGCGACCTCACCCTGGTCGCCGTGTCGCGCGCACCGCTGGCCGATATCGAGGCCTTCCGCCAGCGCATGGGCTGGACGTTCCCGTGGGTGTCTTCGTTCGGCACCTCGTTCAACCACGACTTCGGCGTCAACTTCAGCCAGGAGGAAATGTCGCGCGGCGCGGTGGACTACAACTACACGCGGCAGCCGTTCCCGCACGAGGAAGCCCCCGGCATCAGCGTGTTCGTGCGCGACGACGCCGGTCAGGTCTTCCACACCTACTCGCGCTATGGCCGCGGCGTGGAAGCGATGATGCACACCTACGCCCTGCTCGATCTGACCCCTTACGGCCGCAACGAAGACGCCCTGGACTATCCCATGGCCTGGGTGCGCCACCACGACCGCTACGACACGGCAACGCCAATCGCGGCCGGTGGATGCTGCGCGGCCAAGCCCTGAGGCCGCGACGTCATGCCACTGCTGGATGCGTGGTGGCCGTGGCTCGCCGTCGCCGGTGTCGGCGCACTGCATGGCCTGAACCCGGCCAACGGCTGGCTGTTCGCCGCCGCCCGGGCCACGCACTCCGGCGATGCACGCGACGTGCGGCGCACCCTGCTGCCCATCGCGCTCGGACACGCACTCTCGGTGGCGCTGCTCGTGGTGGTGATGATGCAGGGCATCAGACTGCCGCAGCAGCACCTGCTCGCCCTGGCGGGGAGTGGTCTGCTGGTCTTCGCGGCATGGAGGCTCATCGCGCGCCCACGCATTACCGTTCGCCATGCCGCGCCCCGATCGCACGCGGGACTCGCCGCCTGGTCCTGCCTGATGGGCACCGCACACGGCAGCGGCCTGATGCTGGTGCCGGCACTGCTGCCACTGTGCATGACGGACGGACCCGCGCGCGCCATCACCGCCACCGGATCGTTTGCGTTGATGCTGGCCGCCGTGGCCTTGCACCTGCTGGCGATGCTGGGCACGACGCAGGTGGTCGCCATGCTGGTGTGTCGCTCGGGATTGAAGCGCGTCTCCCTCCCCGGTGCGGCATGGCCCCTGGCACTCGCCTTCACCGGCGCCTTGCTGTTACTCCTGCGCTGAGCCAAGGGCCGCGCAAGACAGCGCATGTTCACGTCGGCCTGTGACCCGGCGCGCAGTTTGCCTTGCATCGGACGCTGGCGTTGACACGATCTTTGCGATGCCCACGCGACACTGCACGCGTGGTCGGTGCCGCAGCAGCGGCCCTCCGGATCCAGGTGAACAGCCACGGCGACCACATGGGTACCGTTGTGCGAAGCCCTAGCTTCGTCCAGCTTGGCTGCAAGTGCGTCCCCGTCGAGGATCGCTGGCGCGGTACCCTCTTTGCGACGAATCGCTCTCTCCCGATAAAGCCCTTCTCCCTGCGCCGCGGGGAGAAGGTGGCCGAAGAGCCTGCCCCGTACCTGATACGGGGCCGGATGAGGGGTGAGCGCGATGCATGAAGCCGCGCGTGCATCCTGTACGCGGCGTTGGTCGCACTCCCTCCGCTTCATTCGCACGGGCTCCGTCGCCCCTCACCCGCCGTTGGCACCCTCTCCCCGCGATGCGGGGAGAGGGATGCATATAGACAGTGCGCGATGCGTACCGAGATTCCTTCTCCCCGCTTGGCGGGGAGAAGGTGGCTGAAAGCCGGATGAGGGGCGAGCGCGATGCATGCAGCCGCACCACCTCCTGTTCGCGGCGTTGGCGACACTCCCTCCACTCTCTCGCACGGGCTCCGTCGCCCCTGATCCGCCGTTGGCACCCTCTCCCCGCGATGCGGGGAGAGGGATGCATATAGACAGTGCGCGATGCTTGGAGCACAGCGCACGGTGTTGCGTCTGCGTCGATAACGACGTCTGCATCCATGGCCGGGCCGGCGAACGCGATGCTTGCCTATACTCCTTCTCCCCGCGTGGCGGGGAGAAGGTGGCCGAAAAGCCTGCCCCGTACCTGATACAGAGCCGGATGAGGGGCAAGCGCGGTGCACGATGCCGCACGCGCAGGCGTGCGCACCGTCGCCGCGCCTTACGCGTCGCCTTCGTCCACCGACAGCGGCAACGCAGACAGCGGCTGTGCCGCCACGCGTGTGGCGTCGGGTGTGGTGACGGGGCCCAGGGCCATCACCGCCATGGCCAGCAGGCTGGCGGTGGACAGCGGTGCGCGGCCGGGGACGCTGCCTTCGCAGTGGCGACGTGTGCGCAGGACGCGGCGGCGGCCGGCATCCGGGGACGCGCGCTTCATACGTTGGGCGGGGGCGCCAGTCGCGCGCGGGGCAAGGGCGGGTCGGCCAGCGAGGCCAGCGACTGCAGCTGGCAGAACGTCGCGTCGTAGGCGGCGACTTCTTCCTGGTACTGGCACAGCGCGCGGAAGGGACTGCGCGCTGACAGCGCCTGCGCGGTGGCGCGCAGGCGTTCGCCGTCGGGGTGGCTCTGCACCAGCGCCGCCACCCACACGGTGAGGGCTTCGAGCTGGCCGGTGGTGCGGGCGTCGCTGGTTTCCAGTCCGTCCAGCAGATTGTGCAGGTGGGTTTGCGAGTACAGCAGCATGGGGCGTGGCATCCGGTACGTGATCGCCGCGGCCTGGCCCCTGTTCCGGCACGTCGGTTCTTTCCCTGATCACGCGGGTCGGCGCGCAGGCCGGCCACCGATGCGGGCCGGAGTCAGGCGCCGTTGGGGAACGCATGACTTCCGGCCTACATGCGCGGCGGTCAGCCGCGCAGGTTCACCTCGGCGACCTTGTCGTGGTAGTCCTCTTTCGGGTCCACGCCGAGCAGCATCTTCACCCCGGCCAGCAGGCTCTGCTCGTTGAGCCAGATTTCCGCATGCTCGGCATCGAAGCGCAGCAGGGCGAGCTTGGGATCGTCCTTGCCGCCTTCGTACCAGGCGGCGACGAAGGGGTTCCACAGGCGGTCGATCACCGCGCGGTCGTCGTCGCGCACCAGTGCGCCCTGCAGGCTGGCGAAGATGTCATGGCCCATCGATGCGAATGTGGCGATGGCGCGCTGCGGCGCCTGGGTGCGCTGGGCCAGCACGTTGTCGGTGGAGGTGAAGATCCACAGCGGGCCGCGACCCTCGTGTTCCAGCAGCGCGGTCATCGGCCGGGTGTGACCGTCTTCGGCACCGTCCAGGCCCAGCATCAGCGTGCGATCGGACTTGATCGCCTTCCACAGCTTCTTTTCCAGTTCTTCCGGCGTATGCATGGCGTGCTCCTCGTCGTGGATGCCACCACGCTAGGCGATACGGCGTCGCGCCGCCGTCAAGGCATGCAGATGCCGTCAGTCCCGCGTCATGTTTGTCGCGCCGGCGTCACGACGGCCGTACTGGCGCATGAATGCAGGCGCCCTGCTTTCACCACGCGTTCGCGAGCGCGCGCGCAGCCTGCCCCTGCGATTCCCCACAGGAGAAACGTCATGAACACCCCGCGCTATCTGCTGTCGGTCGGCCTGATGTCGGTGATGTCGGCCGCGGCGGCACAGACGTATGGTCCGCAGGACGAAGGCCGCCGCTTCGACGACGGCAGCCGGGTGGTCTGCAAGAACGTGGAAGTGCGGCAGAACAGCCGCGATCCCAACCGCGTGGCCGGCACCGCGATCGGTGCGGTGATCGGCGGCCTGCTGGGCAACCAGGTCGGCAGCGGCAACGGCAAGAAGGTGGCGACCGTCGGCGGCGCCGTGGCCGGCGGCGCGATCGGCCGCAAGGTACAGGGCAACCAGCAGGAAACCAAGGGCGACCGCATCGTCGAACGCCGCTGCGAACGCGTCTACCGCTGAGCGCAACGCACCGCCTGCGACGGGCGTCTGCCGCGACGAGGCGACAGGCGCCCGTTGTGTCTTACCGACACAGGCGGCAGTACTTCCTCCAGACGCATCAGGAAAACGGCCATGTCGAACCGACCCCGCCCCAACGAGCACAGCGACGCCGCCAAGCCCGACACGCCGGACAAGTACCGCAACGACAAGGCGCGCTGGAAGGAACCCGTGCCGCCGGAGGCCACGCCTGAAGGCAGGCCCGACCCGGAACGCGACTATCCCGACGCGCAGGACACCGTGGCGCACTGAGCGGCACGGCGCCGCATCGCGTGATGCGCCCGCCATCGCATCGCCCTCCATCGATACCCGATGCGCCTGCCGGATGACGACAGGCGCACGGGAGTTCACTCAATGCGGGCGCGTGCGATCCAGCGTGAACGCATCGGCCACCGCGTGCTTGGCCCGTTCCCAAGTCAGCTTCGAGCTGCCCTTGAAGCGGTCCCAACCGCGCTCCAGGTCGGCCGCCAGACGGTCGTCCCATTCGCGGTCGGCGTACTCGCCGCGCGCATACGTGCCATAGCGATACGCCGGGCGATAGTCGTCGAACGCATCGCCGTCCTGGCGGTAGGCCGCCTTCTGGAAGTGCTGCGCATAGGTGGCGTCGCTCCACGCATACGCGCCATAGGTGCGGTCGGCGCGCTCCCAGGCGTCGCGCGCGGCTGGCCGGGCATGTTCCCACTCCAGGCGCGACTCGCCCTTGTCGGCCTCCCAGTCCGCCTGCAGGCGGCGTTCGGTCTCTTCCCACGACTGCTCCGGGAATTCGCCGCGCGCCACCGCGCCGGCACGGTACACACCGGCGTAGTCGCGCTGGAAGTCGTACTGGTCCGAGTAATACGGGCGCGTGCGGTGCGCGTCGCGCCAGTAGTCCACCTCGCCGGTGGGATCGATGCGCTCGGCCACGCCCTTGCCCGCGGCGGCGCCGATCACGGTGCCGGCCGCCGCGCCGATCAGCGTGCCGATGGGTCCGAACACGGTGCCGGCCGCCGCGCCGGCGGCCAGTCCGCCGGCCACGCCGCCCACGCCCACGCCCACGGGGTGTGCGCCCGGCGTGCCGGTGATGGGGTCGCGGTTGGCGTCACGTTGCGAAGTATCGCGTGTCATCTGGAAAGTCCTCTGTGCAGTGATGAAACCGTGCGACATTGCACGGCCCCATTCCGTTCGCCGGCGATGCATCGCCGCGCGTGCGGAGTGGCACCGATACTCCGCATTCCAGGTGATCACCGCGTGCACTGCGCTCAGCTTGATGATCGCGCCGTGAGCGCACGGCGGCGTTTCGCGAAACGGCAGGTGAACCGCGGCGCGCGATGCGCATTCACGTTCACGACAGCGGACCCCGCGCACTGCGCCCCCATTACGCCGCGCGGGTGTCACCGCGCGGCAGGTGGATCACGAACGTGGTGACGCCCTCGTCCACGTGCGCGGCCACGTCGCCGCCGTGGGCGATGGCGATCTCGCGCACGAGGAACAGCCCCAGCCCCAGGCTGGCGTGTTCGCCCTTGTGCGCCGGCAGCGAGCCGCGCCGCAACGGGTCGAACAGCGCATGCAGCGCGTCGGACGACAGCGGTTGGCCGGCATTGCTCACCGCGATGCGTACGCTGCGCGCATCGCCGGTCAGGGCCACGTCGATCGGCGCGGCCCGTTGGCCGTACTTCGCGGCATTGGTCACCAGGTTGTGCACCGCCTCGCGGATGCGCGCATCGTCGAAATACCCGTGCGTGGCGCCCTGCATCTGCAGACGGAGGGGCGCCTCGGGCAGCGCGGTCTGCAGCAGGTCCAGTTCGGCCGCCACCGCCTCGCCCAGGTCGCAGGCCGTGCGTTGCAACTGCATGCCCGCGCCGAGCGTGCTCTTGCTGTAGTCCAGCAGGCCGTCCACCAGCCGGCTCAGGTGTTGGCCGCCGCTGAGGATGCGCGCGGCCTGGTGCGCGTGCGGCGTGCCCTGCGCGGTGTCCGCCAGCAGCTCGGCGGTGCCCACCACGGCCGCCAGCGGGCCGCGCAGGTCATGGCCCAGCGCGCCCAGGAAGACGTTGCGCCACGATTCCACCGTGCGCGAGAACTCCAGCAGCGATTCGGCCACCGCCTGATCGATGGCTTCGTTGAAGCGCATCATGTCGTCGATGGCATCGCCGGACAGCGCCTGGTCGGCCGCCCACAGGTGCAGCACCGAGGCACGCAGGGCGCGGTATTCGGCGATCATCTGGTTCACCCCGAAGCCGTCGTCGGCGCGGCTGCGCCCGTGGCTGCTGGCCGCCGATTCCGGGCCGGTGCCGTCAGCGGGGCGACCCTGCGCCTTGTCGCGCTGCGCGGCGGCACTCTGCGGCGTACGCAGGTCGGCCACGATGTCGCGCAGGATCAGTGGGATGTCGTTGCGCAGGCGCTTGTGGTTCAACTGCGCGCCTTCGGGCGCCTGGGTAATGGCGAAGTCCACCGCATCGTCGAGGATGCGCTGCATGTTGGCCTGGATGAAATCCGGTAGTCGCATAAGCACGTCCTGTTGTTCCTTCTGCGTCGTGTGATCGGTGATGTCGTCCCCCTGAGATGGAATGCGCAGTCGCATGTCAGTTGGCGAGGCCGCGCGGATCGCGCGGGTCGTCGATGTGCGGCTGCGTTTCCGGTGGATCGGGACCGACCGGCACGTCGTCGGGGTCGCCCGGATCGCGTGGCATCGGGGCCCGTTCCGACGGCGGCGGACGCTGCGGATCGCTCGGCGTGCCCGGGGGGCTGGGCTTGCCCGGTTCGGACGGCGTGCCGGGCGGCGTGGGCCGGCCCGGCGGTGTCGGCGTGCCGGGCTCGCTCGGCTTCGGTGTGCCGTGCGCGGTGATGCCGTGGGTGTTCGTCATGTCGGTCCTCCTGCGCGCCGGTGTGGCGCGCCTAGGTGCGCTCCGTGGAGGCCTGCAGCGCGGCGGCCAGCGCGGCATCGCCGGTGACCAGGTCGGCCCAGCGGATCTCCACGCCGTTGCGACGACCTTTCTCCACCAGCTTCAGTCCGGTGGGATCGATCGTCAGCGTGTAGGCCTGGTCGCCCAGCATCAGTTCGCGTCGGAGCGGTTTGTCGAGGGGAGTCATGCGGTGTCCTCAGATCTGCGGGGGATGGCGACGCGGTTGTCCGTCCTTCGCGCCGGGTTCGACTTCAGGGTCGTTGCGCGCGTCGTCGGTACGCTTGCCGTGCGATTCGCCGGGCACCACGTCGCCCTCGGGGCGGCGTTGTCGTTCGATCGGGTTGGGCGCGGCCGGTGTGGCGTCGCGGGGGGTGCGATGCATGGCGGATTCCTCGCTTGCGGGCGTCCAGCGTCGCCATGCAGACGTTGGCCACACGTGATGGTGGCCTGCGGATTTTCAGCAGGCAGTCACGCTGTACCGCGCAGTACGACTGCGGGCTGAACGCGGGCACGCCGTGCGCACGGCGCGTTGACGCAGGCACCCGCAATCTTCAGCGCATGTTGTGCCACGAACGTATCGACGCGCGTCTTTCCGATGCCGAAATGCTGGTGATGTCCGGTGCCGATATCGGCGATCCGCATGGCTTCCTGCGCGGGTTGTGGGTGCAGGTATACGACCACGCGCCCATGCACCTGCGTTCGTCGGTGCTGCGCCGCCTGCATGCGCTGTCGCGGCGGCTGGGCGTGAACTACGTGCACGGCGAACCGGACGCCGCCGACTGACGCGGCGCGCCGTCTTGCAGGAATCAGGCCGCCGGGCGCAGGCCGGCCAGCGCGTCCTGGATGTCCTGGCGGCGGAACGGCTTGGCCAGCACCGCCGCATCGGCGAAGCGTTCCGGCAGGCCCTGCTGGCCGTAGCCGGTGGTGAAGAGGAACGGCACGCCGCGCGCGCGCAGCGCATCGGCCACCGGGAACGACGGTTCGCCGGCCAGGTTCACGTCCACCACCGCCAGGTCCACCTCGGCGGTATCCAGTTTGGCCAGCGCGTGCTCCACCGAGCCGGCGCTGCCGGCCACGGTGTAGCCCAGGGTGGGCAGCAGGTCTTCCAGCAGCATCACCAGCAGGAATTCGTCTTCCACGATGAGCACGCGCGGTGCGGGGTCGGTCGTCGTCATGCGGCCACTCCTAGGTCGGGCATGGGGGCGGTGATGCGGCAGTGCACGCCCGCGGGTTGGAAGTCCAGGGCCACGTCGCCGCCCAGGTCGTGGCGCAGGCCGCGCTCGATCAGGCGCGAACCGTAGCCGCGGTGTGCCGGCGCCACCACCGGCGGGCCGTCCATTTCCTGCCAGTGCAGCACCAGGCTGCGGCGGCCCTGCTGCGGCTCGGAGGTCCAGTGGATGCGCACGCGCCCCTGCGCCACCGACAGCGCGCCGTACTTCATCGCGTTGGTGCACAGCTCGTGCAGGGCCATCGACAGGGCCAGCGCGCGCTGCGGTTCCAGTTCCATCGGCGGGCCGTCGATGTCGAAGCGTTGCTCGTCCCCCTGCAGGCACGGCGCGATGGCGGTGCGCACGATGTCGTGCAGCGGGGCGTGTTCCCATTGCTGGCGGGTCAGCACGTCGTGCGCCTGCGCCAGCGCGTGCAGGCGCGCTTCGAAGCGGTCGCAGGCCAGGCCGATGTCGTCGGCACGGCGCAGGGTCTGCAGGGCGATGGACTGAACGATGGCCAGGGTGTTCTTGACCCGGTGGTTGAGTTCGTTGAGCAGCAGGCGCTGGTGTTCTTCGTGCTGGCGGCGCGCGGTGATGTCGGTGGCGGCGCCGAACCATTCGGTCACCTCGCCGCCGATGGGGCCGATGGGCACGGCGCGCGAGGCGATCCACGACCAGCCGCCGGCTTCGTTGCGGATGCGGTGTTCGGCGCTGAAGGTGCTCTGGCTGGCGCGCGCGCGGGCGATGGCGTCGGCCACCAGGTCGCGGTCGTCGGGGTGCACCAGCACCTCCAGCCAGGCGGGGGTGAGCGAGCCGTGCCGGCCCAGCAGCAGGCTGCCACCCACGATGTCCACTTCGCTCCAGTCCGCATTGGTGCGGTAGACCAGGTCGGTGGTGGCGTCGACCATGGCGGCCAGCCGTTCTTCGCTGCGGCGGCGGGCTTCTTCGTGCTGTTTGCGTTCGGTGACGTCGCGGGTGGTGCCGGCCACGGCTTCCACTTCGCCATCGGGGCCGATGACGGGCACCAGCAGGTAGTCGTAGATGCGGCGGCCGTTGGTGCCGTTGAACGGTACGTCGCCGCGCACGGGCTGGCGGGTGGCGATGACCTGTTCGATCTCGCGGTCGTGCATGGCGGCGTGCCAGGGTTCGTAGCCCAGTTCCAGGCAGTTCCTGCCGATGGCTTCGTCCCAGGTCTTGCCCCACATGGCCAGCAGGGCGGCGTTGGCGTAGGTGAAGCGGTGCTGCAGGTCCCACATGTAGACCAGGTCGGGCGTGGTCTGCAGGAGGGTTTCGTACAGGCGGAGGCGCTGCTCCGCCGAGGCGTGCGCACCGCCTGCCATCGAGGCGCTGTCCATGGACGTGGGTGTTCTGATGGCGATGCCCCACCCTACCGCCCGTCGGCGTGGGCGACCCGTGAAACTTGGCAGGGGGGTGGCCTGCGCGGGGGCTTCTGTTCAGGCGGACGCATAAAAAAAGGCCCCGCGCTGCGGGGCCTTGGGGTGGTGTGGCGGGCGGGCTCAGGTGTTGACGACGGCTTCGCCGACGGGCTCGGCGGTGGCCTTGCGGCGGGCGAAGCGCGAGGCCAGTTCGCGGCGTGCTTCGTCCACGCCCTTGTCCTTGCCCGCCACTTTCAGCACGCCGTACACCTCCAGTGCGGCGGCCATCAGGTCGCTGCCGAGGGCGAGTTCGGTGTCGGCCATGCGTTGCATCAGGTGCGCCAGCCTCGCCGCGCGCGGGCGCAGCAGTTCGAGGGCCAGGTGGTCCTGGCGGAAGGCGTCGATGTCGAAGTCGCGCGGCATCAGGCCGGCGTGTTGTTCGGCCACGCTCAGCGCGGTGGCGCAGAAGGCACGCGATTTGTGCCCCATCTTCACCAGGTCCTGGCGTTCTTCGACGGTCAGGGCGATCAGCAGGTCGAGGTCGGCTTCGAGGGCGTTCAATGAGCCGTCGATGCGCTCCAGGCGGTCGGGCTGGAACGTCATGGCGATGCGGTTCTGTGTCATGTGCTTGCGTCCTTTCAGGTTGTGCCGGCCGGGTCCGACCGGCACACGCAGCCTACTGCGCCCTACCCGCGTTGCGACGCCTGCACACACTAATGAAGTACTTCTCACATTCGCCTGCGCGATTGAGCGAAAAACATCGGTGCGATACCGAAAAACATCCAGCGTTGGACCTGAAACATCCAACGCTGACCGTGAGTGTGAGAAGAAACACCGAAAAACATCCAACGCTGGACCGAAAAGGGGAAACGTTGGGCGTTAGTGAGACATGAGAGGCCGGAAAACCTGGAACGTTTCACCAAAAAGGGGAAACGTTGGACCTTACTGTGAGAAGAAACACCCAAAAACATCCAGTGTTGGATGTTTGTGTGAGAAAAGATGCCGGAGCCAAGGCCACGTCCAGCCTTTGTGTGAGGCGCTCGGCTTGGCAACGATTACGCCCCCGGTAAGCCATCGCGCGTGCACAAGACGCGATATGGCCCCAGCAAGCGCTTGCAGATCGATCGCCATGTCGGATGGCTAGACGTCAGGCAAAGCCACTACAGCGAGGGATACCGGACCGCCAATGCCTGCGCAATCATCCTGCGCTGCTCGGGCGTGATGCGCTCCTGTCCGCGGGCGAGGAAATCGGCGCCCTTGCCCATCGGGGTGAATACGACCACCTCGGAGGTTTTCCCGGCCTCGGTCTTGTCGATGTACCAACCCGGCAGCGCCAATGCAGGCACCACAGGCACATCGATGCCCGGTGACTCTTGCAGCTGGCGCTTGAGCCACTTCGCCTGCCGGGCAGCCTGCTCGATCGCAGCGGTGTTGATGAAGTCGGTGAAGTGGAGGGCCTTGCCATCGAAGGTCACCCGATGCACGGCGGCATCGCCCTGCCCTTTGGGCCGACGAAACGACTTCGTCTCCACGGCATACACGGCGCGAGGCCCGATGACGATGTGGTCGATATTGAAGTTCTCGGCAGGCAGGTCGTGCAGCACCACGCAGCCGTCTGCTACCAGGCGATTGAGCTGCATGCCGGTCACGCGCTCAGCCAACAGACCGTCGCTCGCCGTCTGCGCACGTCGCAACTGCTTGGCGAAGTCATAGGCGCCCCATGCGAACACGACGATGGCGCCCACCACAAACATCCACATGGTGCCGTCCAGACGAAGGCGATCAGGCGGCAACCGTACCAATGCCCATGCAAGCAGCATCATGGGGGCGGACAGGTACATGACTACTCCAGATAGGAGCATGCCATCCCCCGCTTCGACCTGCCGTTTTATCAGTTGTTGCCCCGGCACGTGCCCGATCTGCCGACCGTGCAGTGGCGAACGTCGTTCGACCCGCAACCGCCACGCTTTGAGACAGAACACCGTCGCCATGCAGAGGCCCAGCGACAGACCACATACCACTAGCATGATGAGGTTGGCTTTCATGGCATTGCTCCTTCCTTGAGTAGCGCATTGATCTATTGCTCGGGCCGTTCAATGCCGTGAGACGCTGAAAGCTCGAGGGACTCACCAGCTGGAGAAAGCAGGGATGCCCAGGAGTCCGGCAGCCCTCCCCTGTCTCCCCGGCTCTCGCCCATACCCGTCGAGACCATATACTCACATTTCCGGGGATCAAAGGTGGACCACAGATGAGCGACGACGTGCAGGCTTTGCAAGCTGCGCTGCGCCAGTTCGCCGACGAGCGAGACTGGAGCCAATTTCACACCCCCAAGAACCTGGCCGCGTCGCTGTCCATTGAAGCCGCCGAAGTGCTGGAGCACTTCCAGTGGCTGACCGACGAGCAGAGTAGGAATCTCTCGCCGGAGCAACGGGACAAAGTGGCCCTCGAGATCGCGGATGTACTGCTTTACCTGCTGCAGCTAGCAGACAAGCTCCAGATCGACCCGGTGGCCGCCGCCAAGAACAAGCTGGCCATCAATGCCGAGAAGTACCCGGTCGACAAGGCCAGGGGCAGCAGCAAGAAATACACGGAACTTTGATCGGGACGCCAAGGGGAAGGCTCGCGTGATCGTTTACCAAGCCACGAAACACAAATTCCTGGACGACAACGACAACAGGAACATCGAAGACGTCATCAATACGGCTTACGTGCAGAAGACCGGCCGCTACGCGACAGATGCAGAATTCAAGTCGTGGGCGGCGTCTTTGCGCGAGATGTCGCGCGTGCTGCGCGACCCCCAGATTCCCGACGATATCGGCGTGGGCGTCGAATTCGGCATCCCTCAAACGGCCAAGCGCATCGACTTCATCCTCTCGGGCAATGACGATACGGGTACGCCCCACGTCGTGATTGTCGAGCTGAAGCAGTGGTCTTCCGCCAAGCTCAGCGACAGGGACGGCCTGATTGTCGCCAACCGAGGCGGCCGTACCGAGACCGAGGGCCCCCACCCGAGCTACCAGGCGTGGTCCTATGCCGCCCTGCTCAACGGCTTCAACGAAGCCGTCTACGAGTCCGGTGCCGCCCTGCAACCATGTGCCTACCTGCACAACTATCGCGACGACGGAATCATCCGCGACGCGCGTTACACCCCCTATCTGGACAAGGCACCGGTCTTTCTGAAGGGCGAGGACGAGCTGAAGCGCTTGCGCGACTTCATCAAGAAACACGTGAAGAAGGGGGACAAGGGAGAACTTCTCTACAAGATGGAGAACGGGCGTATTCGCCCTTCCAAGATGCTGGCCGACAGTCTGGCCAAGATGCTCAAGGGCAATCAGGAGTTCGTCCTGATCGACGACCAGAAGGTGGTCTACGAAACCTGCCTGGCACGTGCCGAGCAGGCGAGCGAGTCCCGCAAACAGGTGGTCATCGTCAAAGGCGGCCCGGGAACCGGCAAGTCGGTAGTCGCGGTCAATCTGCTCGTGGCGCTGACCAAGCGTGGCCAGGTGACCAAATACGTCTCCAAGAACGCAGCCCCGCGGGCAGTCTATGCAGAGAAGCTGGCCGGCCAGGTACGCAAGGCGGAAGTCCGCAACATGTTCTCCGGGTCAGGCAGCTTCTGGGAGGCCGAACCCAATGTGTTCGACACGCTTGTCGTCGATGAAGCGCACCGCCTGAACGCCAAGAGCGGCCTTTACGGCAATCTCGGCGAGAACCAGGTGATGGAACTCATCCGCAGCGCCAAGTGCACGATCTTCTTCGTGGATGACGACCAGATCGTGACGCTCGCCGATATCGGGCATACCCGGGAGTTGATGCACTGGGCGAACGCGGCTGGCGCTGAGATCACAACGCTGGAACTGAGCTCCCAGTTCCGCTGCGGCGGCTCCGACGGCTACATCGCGTGGCTGGACAACTGGCTGGGCATTCGCGAAACCGCCAACGTCGACTTTGACCGCGACAGCTTCGACTTCCGGATCGTGGACTCTCCCGTCGAGCTGCACGACCTCATCCGGGAGAAGAATAAGGTCAACAATCGGTCACGGGTGGTCGCGGGGTATTGCTGGGACTGGAAGAGCAAGAGGGATCCGAGCGCATACGACATCGTGATTCCGGAGTTCGGCTATCAGGCGCAGTGGAATCTGGACACCGATGGAAGCCTCTGGATCATGGCCCCTGAGTCGATCGAGCAGGTCGGGTGCATTCACACCTGCCAAGGACTGGAACTCGACTACGTAGGTGTAATCGTCGGACCGGACCTTGAGTTTCGTAGCGGGGTGACAGTCGTTGATCCCACCAAGCGGTCGAAGCAAGACCGATCCATACGAGGTTACAAAAGCCTAGCAGCAAAAAATCCCGATATCGCCGATAGAGTCGGGAAAATTGTTCGGAACACCTACAAGACGCTGATGACACGCGGACTTAAGGGCTGTTACGTCTATTTCGCTCGATGAACTAAAAGAGTGGCATGGAGCTCAACATGAAGATTCATTTCTCTGACTTCTTCGATGTTCCCGCTTCAGTGGTTAACGCCTACGGCGCGTTCAATATATCTCTGATCAACGATATTCCAGTCTTCATAGATCCATTTCTTATCTTCAACAGTAAGAAGAAGGCCTACAAGCGTCTTCACGATGAAATTATTGACTACGTAAGATTTCTACGCGACGAATCAGCTTCCGAAGCACCTTCGCCCGGACTGTTGAAGAATTGGTACTACTTCCCTGAGGTCAAAGAGAACTGGCTTGGCTACAGTAAACAGGGCAACAGCGGATCGGGCCTTGGCAAGAGTTTCGCCACCTCTCTCCACCAAAACCTCGGATCTCTCTTCTCAGACTTCGGAAAGGAGAGGATTACTCGCGGCAGCCACCTTGAGAAGCTGTGCCTGGTGAAAGACGGAGTTGGTCGCGACAACATCAGCGACTTCACCACGAACCTCATCAAAGGATTTCTCTGCGAGTACACGCAAAAGTTTGCTGAGCTACATCTTGACAAGAGACATACCAGAGAATTCGCAGTCACTCACGCTAGCTTCAATCGTGGAACGAAGTCTTGGGAAACCCGTCGATACCGACTTCCCAGCCACAACAGAAAGTTCGTCCTACTTACACCGCGCGACATTCTCACCAAAGATGAGGCATGGATTAATAAGACCGACATGATTGGAGATTTCGATGACATTGCGGCCAGCATATCCAACCAACAGATCAGAGATCAGATCAATCACTATTTCTTGAGCCAATTACCCAGGGATCCGAAGAAGAAGGAGATTGATTCCGCAGTCGCGAAGACATTCCTTAAGTTTCCAGATCTTATTGATTTCTATATCCGACATAAGGAGGACAATGGCTCTGCCGCCGTCGCACTAAGCAATGAGAAAATGAAGGCATCGGAAGATGCGTTTGTTAAGAATGTTGCCAAGCTTTCGGAAGATCTTAAGGACATCGGGTTCTATGAAGAGCGCGGAGACACGCTCGCTGAATCACACCGGAGAGTCGAGTACCTCAAGAAGGTCATCGAGAACAACGATGGCTACAGGATCTTCTACATCAGGGGCAAGCCGGTTCAGCGCGAATCCGACCTGCAGCTCATGTTCAAACTAACTTGGTATGCGGCGGCCGAAGACGTGAATGCCGAGGTCAACAACGGACGAGGTCCAGTCGACTTCAAGATATCCAGAGGGTCATCCGATAGCACCCTTGTTGAGTTCAAGCTTGCAAGCAATTCGAAGCTGAAGCAAAACCTAGAAAATCAAGTAGCTATTTACGAAGCTGCAAACCAGACAAGGAATAGCATTAAAGTCATTCTCTGGACCGGCCAGCCTTTCGTAGACATCCGGTTGCCATAATTCATGGCAATGACCGAGGTGTTTATGGGCAACAGCAAGCAGTACACGGATGAGTTCCGTGCCGAAGCGGTGAAGCAGGTGAT
>Ga0182740_1000320_pt1 | contig 65196 bp, 61 predicted proteins | sample eDN5th37CKraftBY_FD_128872 | JGI IMG/M metagenome (GOLD analysis project Ga0182740, IMG submission 128872) | Enriched backyard soil microbial communities from Emeryville, California, USA - eDNA 5th pass 37_C Kraft BY (version 2) (version 2) | ecosystem: Environmental > Terrestrial > Soil >...
CGTGAGCAGGCCCCGCGCTTCGCGGCGGCCGGTGCGATCGTCGTCGACAACTCGTCGGCGTGGCGCAAGGACCCCGAGGTCCCGCTCGTCGTCAGCGAGGTCAACCCCGAGCAGGCGAAGAACCCGCCGAAGGGCATCATCGCCAACCCGAACTGCACCACGATGGCCGCGATGCCGGTCCTGAAGGTCCTGCACGACGAGGCGGGCCTGCAGCGCCTGATCGTCTCGAGCTACCAGGCCGTGTCCGGCAGTGGCATCGCCGGCGTCGAGGAGCTCCTCGGCCAGGCGCGCGCGGTGATCGCCGACGCCGACAAGCTCGTCCACGACGGCAGCGCCGTCGACTTCCCGGCGCCGGAGAAGTACGTCGCGCCGATCGCGTTCAACGTGCTGCCGCTGGCCGGTTCGCTCGTCGACGACGGCTCGGGCGAGACCGACGAGGACCAGAAGCTGCGCAACGAGTCGCGCAAAATCCTGGGCCTGCCGGATCTGCTCGTGTCGGGCACGTGCGTGCGCGTCCCGGTCGTGACCGGCCACTCGCTGTCGATCAACGCCGAGTTCGAGCGGCCGCTGTCGGTCGAGCGCGCGAAGGAACTGCTGGCGAACGCTCCCGGTGTGTCGCTCGTCGACGTGCCGACGCCGCTGGCCGCCGCAGGCAACGACCCGTCGCTCGTGGGCCGCATCCGGCAGGATCCGGGCGTGCCGGACGGACGGGGTCTGGCGCTGTTCGTCTCGGGCGACAACCTGCGTAAGGGCGCTGCGCTCAACACGATCCAGATCGCAGAGCTGCTCGTCTGAGCGAGTAGCCTCCCACTGCACTCGAGCGAGTGGATCACCCTTCGGGGTGGTCCACTCGCTCTTTTCGTCGCGCCGGTCCGAAAATGTGCCAGTCTGACAGCGTGCCGTCCATCCGCTCTGCAACGCTCGACCGCATCGACCCGGCAACCCTCTATCGGATAGTTCGGCTACGCCTCGAGGTGTTCGTCTACGAGCAGGGGATCGTCTGCGAACCCGAGCTCGACGGTCTCGATCTCGAACCGACCACCACGCTGTACTGGACCGAGGTCGACGGCGACGTGGTGGCGACCCTGCGGGTCCTCGACGACGGGCCGGTGATCCACATCGGGCGGGTCGCCACCGCGAAGCATGCCCGCGGGCGTGGTCACGCGGCGCGGCTGATCGATGCCGTGATCGGCGACTTCCCCCGTCCGATCGAGATCTCGGCGCAGGCGTATCTGGAGAAGTGGTACGGCCGCTGGGGTTTCCGCCGGACCGGGCCGAACTATCTCGAGGCCGGGATCGACCATGTGCCGATGCGTCGGGAGGCCGGCTGACCGTCCTCGGAGCCCGGAAAAAGAAAGTTACAAACAGTCTGGACTGTTTGTAGTTTTACCGTTACTCTCGGTTTCGTGACCGACACCACAGCCGGTGTGCCCCGCACACAGGCCCAGCGAACCGCGGCGACGAGAGCCAAGTTGCTCGACGCCGCCGTCGACTCCCTCGTCGAACTGGGATACGCGGGCACCAGCACGCAGGGCATCGCCAAACGCGCCGGCGTGTCCCGCGGCGCCCAGTTGCACCACTTCCCGACCAAGGAGTCGCTCGTCGTCGCGGCCGTCGCGCACCTCGTCGACAAACGGCTCGCGGAGATCCTCGAGGCACGGCCCGAACCGGACCGCGCGCTCGAGACGCTGTTCGACGCGTTCGTCGGCCCGTTGTTCGACGCGGCACTCGAACTGTGGGTCGCCGCCCGCACCGACCCCGCTCTGCACGAGGCGATGATCCCCTTGGAGCGGAAGGTGTCCGACGCCCTGCACGTCGGCTGCCTCGAGATCATGGGCGACCGGATCAGTCCGGACGCCATCGACCTGAGTATCGAACTGGCCCGCGGCTTCGCGGTGTCCTCCCTGATGCGTACCCCCGAATCCGATCGTGAGTTCCGGGAGCGGCTGCTCCCCGTCTGGAAAGCGCTGGTGATGAAATGAGTTCGGCAACGCTCCCCACCCACGTGCACACCCTCGTCGTAGGCGCCGGGTTCGGCGGAATCGGCATGGCCGCAACGCTGTTGCGCGAGGATCCGAAGGCGGACGTCGTCGTGATCGAACGCGGGGACGACGTCGGCGGTACCTGGCGGGTGAACAACTACCCCGGGGCCGCGTGCGACGTGCCCAGCGCGCTGTACTCGTTCTCCTTTGCGCCCGAGCCGGATTGGTCGAAGGCCCACGGCACCCAGGCCGAGATCTACGCCTACCTGCGCCGCGTCGCACGTGAGACCGGAGTGACCGACCGGACCGTGTTCGACTGCGAACTGCGCGATGCGCAGTGGGACGACGCGCGGGGGAGCTGGCTCGTGTCGACCTCCAAAGGTGACTTGACCGCCGACGTCCTCGTCGCCGCCACCGGTGCCCTGTCCACTCCGACCCTGCCGAAGGTTCCGGGACTGGAGCTGTTCGGCGGCACCATGTTCCACTCCGCCGAGTGGAACCACGACTACGACCTGACCGGCAAGCGGGTCGCCGTGATCGGTACCGGAGCATCGGCGATCCAGTTCGTTCCCGCCATCGTCGACAAGGTCGCGCACCTCACCCTCTTCCAGCGGACCGCCTCGTGGGTCATGCCCAAGCACGACCACACGATCGCGGCTCCGGTCAAAGCGCTCTATCGCCGGGTCCCGGCGGCACAGAGGCTGGTCCGTGCGGCCGTCTACGGCCAGAAGGAAACCTACGTGGTCGGGATGACCAAGCCGTTCGCGCGCAAGTGGATCGTGCCGCTGTTCGAACGCCGGGCGCGGTCCATCCTCGCGAAGCAGGTCGCCGATCCCGAGCTGCGCGCGAAGCTCGAGCCGAACTTCCGGATCATGTGCAAGCGGATCCTGTTGTCCAACGACTGGTTCCCCGCGATCACTCGGCCCGATGTCACCGTGGTCGCCTCCGGTCTCACCGCGGTCACCGAGAACGCCGTCGTCGACGACAAGGGCAACGAGTACGAGGTCGACGCGATCATCTTCGGCACCGGCTTCACGCCGACCGAACCTCCTGTGGCCCAGCACATTCGGGGTACCGGCGGACGCACCCTCGCCGAGACGTGGAACGGCAGTCCGTCCGCGCACCTCGGCACGGCGGTGCACGGGTTCCCGAACCTGTTCCTCATGTACGGACCGAACACCAACCTCGGCCACAGCTCCATCGTGTACATGCTCGAATCACAGGCCACCTACATCGCCGACGCGATCCGCACGATGCGCACCCGACGGCTGAGCTCCGTCGAGGTGACCGACGGCGCGCAGCGACGCTACAACTCCGGACTGGATCCGATGCTCGCCGATACGATCTGGAACGCGGGCGGATGCCAGAGCTGGTACCTGGACCGCAAGGGCCGCAACTCCGTGATGTGGCCGACCTTCACCTGGAAGTTCCGGCAGGCGACCCGGCGTTTCGACTCCGAGAACTACGTGGCGCGCCCCGCCGCCGAGCAGGTGAACGCATGACCCATTACGACGTGCTCGTGATCGGCTCGGGCTTCGGTGGCAGCGTCTCGGCACTGCGGTTGACCGAGAAGGGCTACCGCGTCGGTGTCCTCGAGGCCGGGCGGCGGTTCAGCGACGACGAGCTGCCGAAGACCAGCTGGCGGCTGCGCAAGTACCTGTGGGCACCGGCCCTCGGCTGCTACGGCGTCCAGCGCATCCACCTGCTGCCCGACGTGCTGGTGATGGCCGGCGCAGGGGTCGGCGGAGGATCGCTCAACTACGCCAACACGCTCTACCGGCCACCGTCGGCGTTCTTCCGGGATCCCCAGTGGGGGCACATCACCGACTGGGAAGCCGAACTCGGCCCGTACTACGACCAGGCCGCGAAGATGCTCGGAGTCCGCCCCAATCCGTCGACCACTCCCGCCGACGAGGTGATGCGCTCGGTCGCCGAGGACATGGGTGTCGGTGAGACCTTCACGACCACGCCGGTCGGCGTGTTCTTCGGAACGCCCGGCGAGACCGTGCCGGATCCGTTCTTCGGCGGTGCCGGACCCGAGCGCACCGGCTGCACCGAATGCGGTGGGTGCATGACCGGCTGCCGGGTCGGGGCCAAGAACACCCTCGTCAAGAACTACCTGTACCTCGCCGAGAAGGCCGGTGCGACCGTCCATCCGCTCACGACCGTCACCGAGGTGCGTCCGCGGGAGGGTGGCGGCTACGAGATCCACACGAAGAGCACCAACCGGATCCGTAAGCGCCGCAAGGTCTTCACCGCAGATCAGGTCGTCGTCGCGGCCGGCACGTACGGCACCGCGCGGTTGCTGCTCGCGATGCAGGAGACCGGTGCGCTGCCGAACCTGTCGCCCCGCCTCGGCACGGTCGTGCGCACCAACTCGGAGGCGGTGCTCGCCGCGTCCGCGCAGGACACCACGATCGACTACACCCGCGGCGTGGCGATCACGTCGTCGTTCCACCCGGACGACCACACGCACATCGAGCCGGTCCGATACGGCAAGGGCAGCAACGCCATCGGCCTGCTGCAGGCACTGCTCACCGACGGCGGCGGTCGCGCCCCGCGACTGGTGAAGTTCTTCGGTGTCGCCGCCCGCAACCCGGGCGCGTTCTTCCGCAGTCTGTCGGTGCGGCACTGGTCCGAACGCACCGTGATCGCGCTCGTCATGCAGACCGACGACAACTCGCTCGAATTGCGCAGCCGCCGAAGCCCGTTCGGTCGCGGTGTGACGAGCAAGCCCGGACCGGGCGAACCGCCGCCGGAGTGGATCCCGGTGGGGCACGAGGCGATCCGGCGGGTCGCGGACAAGCTCGACGGTGATGCGGGAGGCTCGATCGCCGATCTGGTGAACATTCCGATGACCGCCCACTTCCTCGGTGGCTGCGTCATCGGCGACTCGGCGGACACCGGCGTCGTCGACCCGTACCTGCGCGCGTACGGCCATCCGGGGCTGCACGTCGTCGACGGCTCGGCGGTCAGCGCGAACCTGGGTGTGAACCCCTCGCTCACCATCACCGCGCAGGCCGAACGCGCGATGGCCCTGTGGCCCAACAAGGGTGAAGCCGACACCCGCCCCGCGCTCGGGGAGGGCTACGTGCCTGTGGCGCCGGTGGCGCCGGTCCGGCCGGCGGTGCCCGCCGACGCTCCGGCCGCGCTGCTGCTGCCCGTACCCACCGTCCGCCGAGAGGAACCCGCACATGCTGTGGAGCGTGCCTGAGAGCAGCACGGACCGGGAGGACTGGCCGGTCTCGCCCCCGCCGCCCTGGCCGGCGGCCGTGCGCGCGACCCTGTGGTGGCACCGCAGTACCCCCGACGCGGCGCAGTTCGGGCCGGGCGGGACGACGCTGCCGTTCACCCTCGCGATGATGGTGGACTACCTCGAGTCGCCGGTCGGACCCTACCGGGAGATCCTGGCCAGCCCGGTGCTGCGACCGGGCGTGATTCCGTCGATGGCGGTGCCGTTCATCGCCGTCGACTCGGAGCCGTCGGTGCACGGCGGCCGGACCCACTGGCATCTGCCGAAGGTGCTTGCGGAGTTCGCCGGCGACGTCACCCGGACGTTCTCGGCGACGGGTGAGTCGTGGAAGGTGACGACCACGGCATCGCCCAAGGGCCCCGAGCTGCCCATCGCCGGGGGGCTGACGTTCGCGCAGCCCCTCGACGGCGGGGGACTGTTGCGGGCGACGGCCAAGCTGCGCGGCCGCTTCCGGTACGCCCGGGTGGAGGTGCAGGCCGGCGGTCCGACGCTCGACCGGTGGCTGCGGGCCGGAACCCATCACGGCATCGTCATCACACGGGGTCGGATGAGTACGGGGCCGGGTCGGTAGCGCGGATCGGCGGAGGCAGGAGACAGCCGCGCGTGGGCGACCGCGCGCGGCTGTCTTCCCCGTCGGCGGACCCCTACGACGCCTCGCGCATTGTCAGTCCACCGAGTTCGATCGTGTACGTCCGGGCCGCCTCGTCCCACCACACCGCGTACGTGGTGGGGTAGAGGCCGGTGCGCTGGTATGCCTCGGGCTGCGGCAGCTGCTCGTGCAACAGCGGCCGGGAGGCGAGCCAGTCGCGGCTCATCATCGGTTCGACGAACCCCTGCCGTCCGTTCCACGTGCCGTACAACACCGTCTCAGTGAGGTGGTGTCCCGATTCGGCGGTGTCGACCCAGTGCAGTCCCATGCGCGGAACCGTCGACATCAGCGGATCCCCGCTCGGTGCGTAGCCCGCGGGCAGGTATCTCGGGTCCGGCAGGGTGGTGGCTGCCTGGACGTAGCCGGGGACGAACGGGTCGATCGTGGACACCGTGGCACTGTCGAGCAGATAGAAATGCACGTCGAAGTGCGGCACGTCGAAACCGTGCTCGGGGTTGTGGCCGTGCGAATTCCAGTCGACGGTGACGTGGTCGAACGGCGTGGCCTTCGCCTGCTCGGGCAGCTCGAGCACGTACTCCTCGGTGGTCGGCAGCAGGCCGTCGGGCAGTTCGTCGAGCGTGGCCGCGTCGAGCCTGACCCCGATCGTGGCCGGCGTGCCGTCGTCGTCGAGGGTGACGTACGCGCGGGCGTTGCCCGCCCCGACGGGACGCGTGGGGCCCTCGACCAGGCCGGAAATGCCCCCACCGGCCGCGGTCGCGGGAGTCACGAACAATCCGAGGCACCCTGCGGCGGCGATCACGGCGAGCAGGCGCGCGCAGGGTCGAATCACCATGTACAGCCCTCGATTTCCGACGCGGGGGTATCCGTCGTTTCGGATACTAACTGCGCGTCGGGCGGGCGCGGGCGCGGTAGATCGATTCGTGATCGTCGGGTGTTCCGAGTGCGTCCGGGCCTCGGCATCCGAGTGTCGCGGCAACCCGATCCCCGGCGACCGCGGCGAGGGGTGGCCGGTCGCATCAGTACATCGTTCCCATCGCGGTTCGTACCTCGGCGAGTGTCTGCTCGGCGATCTCGCAGGCGCGTCGGTTACCCTCCCGCAGGACTGCGTGGACGTGGTCCGGGTTCCCGGCGAGGTCGTCGCGCCGACGACGGTGTGCGGCAAGGAAGTCGTTGACGGCCTCCGTGGCGATCTTCTTCAGTGCTCCGGCCCCGGCGTCGCCGATCGTGTCGGCGATCTCGTGCTCGTCGCTGCCCGTGCACAGCGCCGTAGTGGTCAGCAGCGCCGAGACCCCGGGGCGGGCGACGGGGTCGAAGGTGATCCGCCGATCCGAATCGGTCGGGGCCTTGCGGATCACCGCGGCTGTCTCGTCGGCGGTCATCGACAACGTGATCGCGTTGCCGTACGACTTGGACATCTTCCGTCCGTCCAGGCCGGGTACTTCCGGGCTGGAGGTGAGCAGCGCCTGCGGCTCCGGAAACACCGCCCCGTAGCGGTCGTTGAACCGCCGGGCGATCACCCGGGTCAGTTCTACATGGGGCACGTTGTCCTTTCCGACCGGGACCAGATTGCCCTTGCAGAACAGGATGTCGGCGGCCTGGTGCACCGGATACGTCAACAGCAGGCCGCTGAGCGCGCGGCCCGAGGCGGCATGCTCGGCCTTGACGGTCGGGTTGCGGTGCAGTTCGGCTTCGGTGACCAGGCTCAGGAACGGCAGCATCAGCTGGTTCAGTGCCGGCACCGCGGAGTGGGTGAAGATCGTGGCCCGATCGGGGTCGATCCCGGCGGCCAGATAGTCCAGGACTGCGCTGTAGACGTTGTCCCGGACCCGGCCGATGGCATCGCGGTCGGTGACGACCTGGTAGTCCGCGAGGACGACGAAGGTGTCCACGCCCGAGTCGTGCAGACGCACACGCTCGGCGACGGTGCCGAAGTAGTGTCCCAGATGCAATGGGCCCGTTGGTCTTTCACCGGTAAGAACCCGATATCGACCAGGGTTCGCGGCGACGGCGGTGCGGAGAGTCTCGCTGCGTTCGACGCTGGTGGCAAGGGAAGTCATGTACTGCTCCTGAAATGGTCAGGGGCTGCACGAACCTCGATCTGGTCGGACGACGATCGCGGGCTGCGTACAGCCCGCGGACATGGTCAATTGGGCTGCCGGCGCAGCCACCACCATGCCTGTCGGATTACGATCACCCGGCCAGCGTAGCAGTTCGGCCGATTGCCGAACCATCTCTCGCCGTGCTCCAATGGAGCGGTGATTACCGTGACGCAGCGCTGGTGGCCGTACTCCTAGCGGCCCGTCGACTGTGCTTTCCGGCCGCCTCTTCCGCGGTCGATCACGCTCGCTTCCTGGACGGTGGCGGCACGTCCGGTGAGGTGGCCTCGATTCGAGAGGAACCACCCATGACCCACGACGATCCTGTTCCGGCCGGCGGTATCGGAGAGATGCTGATCAGTTCCCGTTCGCTGGACGAGTACCGGGCGATGTTCGGCCTCACCGCCGATGACCTGTTCCGACGGATCTTGGACTGCCCTGGAGGTGCGGCCGGGTTCACCGGCGAGGTGAACGACCGCGGCGGCGATGTAACTGCATGTGACACGGCCTATTTCGGTAACGGAGCGGAAGAACTGGCCGCCGTCGCGGCAGCCGAGACCGACCGCGGTGACCGATACGTCCGCGCTCACGCCGACGAGTACGACTGGACGTTCTTCGCCGACCCGGACGAGCACCGGCGCGTCCGGCAGCACGCGGTCCGGAAGTTCGCCGCCGACATGAGCCGGCACCCGCAGCACTACGTCGCCGGGCGCTTGCCGTCCCTGCCGTTCGCGGACGATAGCTTCGACCTCGTACTCAGTTCACACCTGCTGTTCAGCTATTCCGACCGCCTCGACCACGCCTTCCACGTCGACGCGATCGTCGAACTCGTGCGCGTCGCCAGCGGCGAGGTGCGGATCTTTCCGCTCGTGGCCTCGGGATCGTCGGTTCTCTATCCGCGCCTGGACGAGCTGCTCGCGGAGCTTCGGGGACGGAACATCGCCGGTGAAGTCGTCGAGGTCGACTACCGCTTCCAGAAGGGCGCCGACCGCATGCTGGTCTGCCGTGCGGCTCAGCCGCCCGTGTGCCTTTGTGGCGCCTCCGACCGCCACAAAGGCACACGGGCGAAGCGCCCCTTTTCTTGACTAATTCCAGAAAAGGGGCATACTCGTAGTCATGGAACGAACGGACGAGAACTTCGACCCTCGCGAGCAGTTGCGCTCGGTGGGGCTCCGAGTGACCGCTCCGCGCGTCGCGGTACTCGGAATGGTTGCCGCACATCCGCATTCCGATGCCGACGAGGTGGCCGCAGCCGTGCGCCGCGAACTCGGTTCCGTGTCCACCCAGGCGATCTACGATGTGCTGAAAGCCTGTGTGAGTGCGGGATTGCTCCGCCGGATAGAGCCGGCCGGCTCGCCGGCGCGGTTCGAAGCCCGAACCGGCGACAACCATCACCACCTCGTGTGCCGCAACTGCGGCACGGTCGTCGACGTCGATTGTGTGGTCGGCGCGGCCCCCTGTCTCGCTCCCTCGGACGCACGCGGATTCGCCGTCGACGAGGCCGAGATCACGTTCTGGGGACTGTGTCCCGACTGCCGTTAGTCCACCCCGTCGGCCAGGATGGTATCGCGCCCCCGGACCGAGAAGATCTACGCGCACAATGCATCAGGAGATCAGCATGACCAACGCACCCTTCACCACCAACAACGTGGGAAACCCGATCGGCAGCGACGACGAATCGCTGACCGCCGGTACCCAGGGCCCGATTCTGCTGCACGACCACTACCTCATCGAGAAGCTCGCGCACTTCAACCGGGAGCGGGTGCCCGAGCGGGTCGTCCACGCCAAGGGCGGCGGTGCGTTCGGTGAGCTCGTCGTCACCGGTGACGTCAGCGCCTACACCAACGCCAAGCTGTTCCAGCCGGGCGCGAAAACCGAATCGCTCGTGCGTTTCTCGACCGTCGCCGGTGAGCAGGGCAGCCCGGACACGTGGCGCGACCCGCGCGGCTTCGCGGTCAAGTTCTACACCGAGGACGGCAACTACGACCTGGTCGGGAACAACACGCCGGTCTTCTTCATCAAGGATCCGATCAAGTTCCCCGACTTCATCCACTCGCAGAAGCGCCTGCCCGGCTCGGGCCTGCGCGACCACACGATGCAGTGGGACTTCTGGACACTGCGGCCGGAAACCGCACACCAGGTGACGTGGCTGATGGGCGACCGCGGTATTCCGAAGACCTGGCGGCACATGGACGGGTTCGGTTCGCACACCTACCAGTGGATCAACGCCGCCGGTGAGCGCTTCTGGGTCAAGTACCACTTCAAGACCGACCAGGGGATCGAGTTCCTCACCCAGGCCGAGGCGGACACCCTCGCCGGAACCGATCCGGACTACCATCGGGCCGATCTCTACAACGCGATCGAGCGCGGCGAGTACCCCAGCTGGACGCTGAAGGTGCAGGTCATGCCGGTCGCCGAGGCCGAGGCGTACCGCTTCAACCCGTTCGACCTGACGAAGGTGTGGTCGCAGAAGGACTACCCGCTCATCGAGGTCGGCACCTGGACGCTGAACCGCAACCCGCGCAACTTCTTCGCGGAGATCGAGCAGGCCGCGTTCGCGCCGTCGAACATCGTGCCGGGTATCGGCTTCTCGCCCGACAAGATGCTGCTCGGCCGCGTGTTCTCCTACGCCGACGCGCACCGCTACCGCATCGGCGCCAACCACGCGCAGCTGCCGGTGAATGCGGCGCGCAACGAGGTGCGCTCGTACTCGCAGGACGGAAACATGGCGTTCTCGTTCAACGACCCGGCGACGCCGGTGTACGCACCGAACAGCTTCGGTGGACCGCACGCCGACCCGCAGCGGGCCGGTGACGACGGCCTGTGGGAGTTCGGCACCGAGGCGATCCGCGCCGGATACGTCCGGCACGCCGAGGACGACGACTTCGCGCAGGCGGGGACGCTCGTACGCGAGGTTCTCGACGACGCCGCGCGGGAGCGCCTGGTCGACAACATCGTCGGCCACATCCTCGGCGGAACCTCGGAGTCCTTGTACGAGCGGATCTTCGACTACTGGCGGAGTGTCGACGCCGACCTCGGCAAGAAGGTCGAGGAGGGTGTCCGGGCCGGCCGCGGCTGACCGGACGCCGGATCAGAGCAGGCCCCACCAGTAGACGAGAACGGCGAGAGCGAAGACGATCAAGGATTCCATCGTCGGCCTCCTTCGCGATGCGAGCGGTTGCCTCCATCATCCGCCCCGCCGGCACCGATCTCCACATCCACCACGTACGTGCTCACCGCTTCGGGGGAATCCCCGAAGCCCTCGAAAGGAGTGGCAAGATGAACAGCCCCATCACCAGCACACTCGATCCGGCACGCCGCGACGTCGCCGCGGACGCTCTGCAGGCCGCCCTGGTCGACCTCGTCGACCTGAGCCTGATCGGCAAGCAGGCACACTGGACGGTCGTCGGACCCCAGTTCCGCAGCATCCACCTCGCACTCGACGAGTTGGTAACAGTCGCACGTGATTTCGCGGACCAGGCGGCCGAACGACTCACCGCCATCGGTGTCGCCCCGGACGGCCGCGCCGCCACGGTGGCGCGCGAATCGGGCACGAAGGGGTTCGGCAACGACTGGACCAAGGGCGAGGAGGTCGTCGCGGCGATCGTCGACAACATCGCCGCCGTCGTCTCGCGGCTGCGTCACCGGATCGACTCCACCGCGGATGCCGATCCGGTGACGCAGGACCTGCTCATCGGGCAGACCGCTCGGCTCGAGCAGCTGCACTGGATGTGGCAGGCGCAGCTCGCCTGATCCATCACCCGTCCGTTCGAACAACTGTGTGACGGATGTGTCGGGAGTCATTGCTAGGTTGGAACCCGGACCGATGCCACGGCGTCGGGCCGGGTTCTTCTGCCTGCGCTCTCGAAAGGTGTTCTCTGTCATGGTGATGGGTCCCACCCACGCGGTTTCCGGCGCGCTCGTCGGGTTGCTCGTCGCCGACGTGCTGCCGCAGGACTGGGGTGGGCCGACGTCCACCGCCGAGACGTTCGCGTTCGCGGGGGTGTGCGCCGGCGCGGCGCTGCTGCCCGACCTCGACACCGCACAGTCGACGGTCGCCCGGTCGTTCGGCCCGGTGAGCCAGGCCGTCGCCGGTGGCATCGACCGGGTCTCGGTCGGCTACTACAACCTCACCAAGGGTCGCCGGGACCGCAAGCGCCGCGGCGGGCACCGCACCCTGACCCACACCGCGCTGTTCGCCGGACTGCTCGGGGTCGGGGTGTCCGCGCTCGTCGCGCGGTTCGGGCGCGAGGCGATCGTCGCGGTCCTGTTCGTCACCCTCGGACTGGCGCTGCGGGGACTGTTCGGGGGATGGGCGAAGCGGAACGGCTGGCTCGCGGTCACTGCGACCGCTGCCATCCTGTCGGTGCTGACGTGGACGTGGTTTCCCGGGGAGGTCGGTTCCGTCGGTCTCGGGGTGGCGGTGACGCTGGGCTGTGCGACGCACTGCCTCGGCGACGCCATCACGAAGGAGGGCATCCCGTTCCTGGCACCGTTCCTGCCGTGGCGCGGTGAGCGCTGGTGGGAGTTCAAGATGCCGCGGGTCGTCGCGATCCGCGCCGGTGGTCCGTTCGAGGTGGGGATTCTCGGGCCCGGCCTGACACTGGCGGCGGTGGGATTTGCGATCTGGTCGATCGACGGTGCGCCCGAATACATCCAGGGGGCGCTGGAAGCTTCCGGGCTCGCGTTCTGAGGGACATTTTCGGGGCCGCTGGTATCGGAACTGAACTTGTTCTATTTTGGCTCTGATCTTTCTATCCCCACCTCAGATCGGAGCTCGACGACGTGAGCGACAGCGCACCGGCCATCAGCCTCAGCCGACGTGGATTCCTCGGCGCCGCCGCAGGAGCAGCAGCGCTGACCGGCCTCGGCTGGAGCCCCGCCGGTGCCGTGCCCCTCGGCGACCCGCGGGCGACCATCCCGGCACCGCCCGACTTCCCGGCCGACATCCCGCTCGCCCAGCAGCGCTTCGAGAACTGGGCCAAGACCATCCGCTTCGACGCCGTGTGGACCGCGACGGCCCGCGATCCCCAGGACGTCGCGCGCATCGCGAACTGGGCGCACGCCCACGGCTACCGCGTCCGCCCGCGGGGCACCATGCACAGCTGGAGCCCCCTGACCGTGGTACCGGGAGGCAGCGTCGAGAAGATCGTGCTCATCGACACGATGGCGCACCTGAACTCCGTGACCGTCGACCCCTCCGGCACCCCCGCGACCGTCACCGCCGGTGCCGGGGCGAGCATCGAGTCGATCCTGACCGCCCTCGAGCACGAGGGACTGGGATGGGCGAATTCGCCTGCCATCGGTGACATCACCATCGCCGGCGCCCTGTCCATCGGTGCCCACGGTGCGACCTACCCGGCGGCGGGGGAGAAGGCGATCCCGGGGCAGTCGTTCGGCTCCCTGTCGAACCTCGTGGTCGCGCTCGACGCCGTCGTGTGGAACTCCGCATCCGGCGCCTACGAGGTGCGCACCTTCCAGCGGTCCGACGCCGACATCACCGCGTTGCTCGCCCACGTCGGCCGCAGCTTCGTCACGTCGGTGACCCTGCAGGCCGGCGCGAACTACCGGTTGCGTTGCCAGAGCTTCACCGACGTGCCGTGGCAGGAACTGTTCGCCCCGGCCGGTTCGCCCGGCCGCACGTTCGAGCGGTTCGTCGAGGAGAGCGGACGCGTCGAGGCGATCTGGTTCCCGTTCACCGAAACGCCGTGGCTGAAGATCTGGTCCGTCAGCCCGGAGAAGCCGGCCGGGTCCCGCGAGGTGTCCGGTCCCTACAACTACTTCTTCACCGATACGATCCCGGAGGCCGTGACCACCCCGCTCGGTCAGGTCGCGAGCGGTCTCCAGTCCGCCACCCCGGCGTTCGGGGCAGGCCAGTTCGGGGCTGTCGCGGCAGGACTCGTCGCGACCGGCACCAACGACCTGTGGGGCTGGTCGAAGGACCTGTTGTTCTACCTGCGGCACACCACGCTGCGGGTCGTCGCCGGTGGTGGTGTCGTGGTGACCCGTCGCGAGAACATCGCGCGCGTCATCAACGAGTTCACCACGTGGCTGCACGAACGCATGACCCACTTCGCCTCGCTCGGCCAGTACCCGGTCAACGGCCCGTTCGAGGTGCGGCTGTGCACCGTCGACGACCAGTCCGAGGTTCTCGTCGACTCGGCGGGCGCCCCGAACCTGTCGCCGGTGAGGCCGCGGCCCGACCGGCCGGACTGGGACACCGCGATCTGGATGAACGTGGTCTCGCTTCCTGGCACGGCCGGGATGCCGGCGTTCTTCCGGGAGATGGAGCAGTGGATGGCGGACCACTACTCCGGTGACTACGCGACCTTCCGTTCCGAATGGTCCAAGGGCTGGGCGTTCGACGAGGAGGGCGGCTACCGCCATGCGGAGTTCCTCGGTGAGACCATCCCGGCCATGTACCGCACCGGACTGTCGTCGAAGGCCGGCTGGGACGGCGCTCTCGAGGTGTTCGACCGGCACGATCCGCACCGCGTCTTCGGCAACGAATTCCTCGACCGGCTGTTTCCCTGAGTCGAATTCGTTCTCTGAGGCATGATCGGGCAATGACTCGTCCCGAATACGCGGCGTTGCTGCGCGCCGACACCGACCGGCTGCTCCACGTCGCCGACGGACACTTCGATCGGCCGGTTCCGACCTGCCCGGGCTGGACCGTCGAACGGCTGGTGGGGCACGTCGGCCGGGTGCACCGTCGCGCGGCGGCGTGGCTGACGACCGCTGGTGGTGAAGTCGGGGCGAGCGGAGCGACGGGGAATGTCACCGAGATCGAACAGCCGCCGGGCTCCGAGAGTCTCGTGGACTGGGTGCGGCGCGGCCTCGACGAGCTGCTCGCGGCGCAGGATGCCGCCGACCCCGAGCAGACGGTCGAGACCTGGGACGGGCCGCGGCATTCCGCGTTCTGGGTCCGGCGCATGGCGGTCGAAACCGCACTGCACCGTGTCGACGGCGAGTCGGCGGTCGGTGCGCCCACGCCGATCGATGCGGCCCTGGCCGTCGACGGTGTCGACGAGTTGTTCGAGGTGATCATCCCGCACCGCGGCACCGGCGAACTGCGTCGTGGTGGGGAGACGGTCCACCTGCACGCGACCGACCCGGATCTCGGCGAGGGACTCGGCGAGTGGTTGATCGTGCTGGGTGCCGACGCCGTGACCGTCGAACATACGCACGCGAAAGGTGATGTCGCGGTGCGTGGTTCCGCGTCGGATCTGTTGCTTCTGCTGTGGAACCGGGTGGATTCCGCCGGGCTCGAGGTGTTCGGGGACCGCGCGATCCTCGAGCGCTGGCGAAGCGCCGTGACCGTGTAGTGCAGCTTCGCTGCCGGTGTGCCTTTCTGGCGCCCCTGGCCGCCACAAAGGCACACCAGCGGCAGCCTACGAGTTCGCGAGCTCGTAGCGACGGCGGTACTCGTGCTTGGAGGTCTCGCTGACGTCGACGTCGGTCGCCTTGGCGCGCAGCGCGCCGACGGTGGCCTCCTCACGCGGGATGTGCTTGAACGGATCCCAGCCGAAGAAGCGCGCGACGTTCTCGTGCGTGATCTTGTTGATCTCCTCGTCGGTGCAGTTCGACGCCTTCAGCTCCTCCATCAGCATCTCGGGCGACCGCGGCCACGTCGAATCCGAGTGTGGGTAGTCGCATTCCCAGGCGATCGTGTCGATGCCGAGACGGTCGCGGTTGCTCAGCGCACTCGGCTCGGTGATGTAGCAGGCCAGGAAGTTCTTGCGCCACGCGTCGGTCGGGGTCACGCCCTTGGGCAGGAAGGTCCGCCCGGTCCATTCCTGGTTGGTGACGTGCCGCTCGAGCCGGTCGAGCCACGGCGGAACCCAGCCGACACCGCCCTCGCTCATCGCGAACTTCAGGTCGGGGAACTTCTTGAGCGCACCGCTGAGCATGACGTCGGTCGCGGCGATCGTCGAGATGAGCGGCGTCAGGATCATCATGTCGTCGAGGTCGAAGCCCTCGGCGCGCTTGACGAGGTTGATGCCGCCACCGATGTGCAGACTCAGCACGATGTTGCGGTCGGCGCACGCCTTGAAGATCGGATCCCAGTAGCCCGACTTGAACGGCGGATAGCCTTCGCCGACGCCGTACGGGGTCTCGGGAATGCTGATCGAACGGACACCCATCGCGTCGAGGCGCTCGATCTCCTTGACCGATTCGTCGACGTCGAAGAACGGAATGATTCCGAGCGGGATGAAGCGGCCGGGGTAGGTGCTCGGGACCTCGCCGACCACCCAGTCGTTGAACGCCTTGCACGCCGCGAGCGACAGCTTCTTGTCCGGCAGACTCGCCAGGTGCGTGCCCGCGAATCCGGGGAACGTGGCGAACAGGGTCGCAGCGAGGGTGCCGTTGGCGTCCATGTCGCGCACGCGCAGACTCATGTCGTAGATGCCCGGCCGCATCTCGGCGTAGCCGGTGGGGTCCATGCCCCATTCCTCCTTGGGCCACGACGCGACCGCGTTGAGTCCCGAGCTCCCGACCACGACGCCCTGGAACATCCACGCCTGCACGTCGGGATTTCGCGGGTTGGCGGTCAGCTTCGGTGCCTGGTCCTTGAGGCTCTTGGGGAAGTATTTCTCGAAGAGATCGGGCGGTTCGACCACGTGGTCGTCGATGCTGATCATCACCATGTCGTCAATGTTCATCGGAATCCTCTCGTGCGGAACAGAGCTGTCCGGCGGCACTCGCTCCTGTGAGAATATTACTTTCAGAACTGAGAATCCAGATTTCGATCCGCCGCGAAGGGACGCCAACACGGCAGGCAGAACCTCTGTCATGATGCCGATATGAAAGAGAACGCCATTTCCGTCGACTTCTCGGAGGATCTGTCCGAGCTCATCCTGTCGGGGGCGCGCACGTTCACCGCGGACTTCGGACTGAACACCCTCCTGCTCGACGAGCGCCGCTCGGTGATCCGCGCGAACCTCACCGACAAGGTGCGCTCCCCGGCCGGCGGGCCGGCTCTGGGCTTCCTGGTCACCGCCGTCGACATCGTGACCTCCGACCCCGCGCTCGTCGCCGGGGCCGGCGACTGGACCGCAACGCAGGACCTGTCCCTGCACGCCGTGAGCACGCCGAAGGACGGCCCGCTGTTCGTCGACGCCAACCTCGTCCGTACCGGCAAGAAGACGGTCGTCGTCTCGGCGGACGTCTACGACGGTCACGGTCGCCAGGACATCGCCGGTTTCGCACGCGAGATCGACGCCGGCGCGGCGGACGAACCCGGCGGACCGACCCTCGTGGCGCGCGGGCTCGTCACCTTCGCGCGGCTGCCCCGGCACGCGGCAGCCCACGCGGACCTCTACACACCCGAACAGTGGGTTGGCAAGGTGCGCGCTCACCCGGACCGCGAAATCGACGGCGACATCTACGAACGCCTCGATTTGCGCGTCGTCGACGCGGCGGCCGGCATCCTCGAACTCGACCGGAGCGTGTTCGTCATCAACCAGATCGGCACCATCCAGGGCGGCGCACAGGCCCTGCTCGCCGAGGCCGCCGCCCACGCGATGCGACCCGGACTCGTCGCCACCGACATGCTCGTCCGCTACCTGTCCCAGGTGCGGTCCGGCCCGGCGCGCTCGTACGGCACCGTGCTGCGCGACGCCCCCGACCACAGCGTGATCGACATCCGTCTCGTCGACGCCGGTGACGACGAGCGGGTGCTCGCGCTGATCACGGTGACACTGCAGCGCCCGTAGGCGCCGTTCGAGTGTGCACAACTTGTCGCGTCGCGTCGGCGCGTCGCAACAATTTGTGCGCACTCGGCAGGGGCGCATCGAATTTCACGCATCCAAGCGTTCGACCCGGTCCGGTCCAAGCGCGGGGGAGCAGCGTCTGCGAGGTGACTTCAACCTCGACGAACCAGAACGGGCCGACGACTGTTCCGGCCACCCCGAAAAGCCCCGCGACCCGACGAGCCACCCTCGCGGTGGTGTGCGTGACGACCGCGATGCTCATGCTCGACATCGCGGTCGTCAACACGGCACTGCCGTCCATCGCCGTCGACCTGGAGACCGGTGTGAGCGCGCTCCAATGGGTGATCGACGCCTACACGCTGGCATTGGCCACGGTGGTCCTGAGCGCCGGATCCTGGGCGGACCGCCGGGGCCGGCGCCGCGTGTTCCTCGTCGGCGTCGTGTGGTTCACCGCGGCGTCGCTGCTGTGCGCTCTCGCTCCCGACATCTGGATACTCGACATCGCCCGCGCCGCACAGGGTATCGGGGGCGCCATCCTGTTCGCGTGCTCGCTCGCGCTGCTGGCGGACGTGTTCGAGGAGGGCCCACAGCGCGCGGCGGCGCTGGCCGCCTACGGTGCCACCATCGGCGGGGCGTTCGCGGTCGGCCCACTCGTCGGTGGTCTGCTGACCGAATTGCTGAACTGGCGTGCCATCTTCCTCGTCAACATTCCGATCGGCCTCGTCACGCTCGCGCTCACGGTCCGGTGGGTACCGGAATCGCGCGACCCGCATCCCCGCGGTGCCGACCTGCCCGGACAACTCCTCGTCTCCACGGGCCTGGCGGCCCTGGTCTTCGGACTGCTGCACGGCAACGAACACGGCTGGCTCGACCCGACGACCCTCACCGCCGCTGCGGTCGCCGCAGTCGCGCTGGTCTGGTTCGTGCTGCACGAACTCCGCACCCGCGAACCGATGCTGCCGCCGCACCTGCTCGCGAACCGCGCGTTCGCCGGCGCTCAGATCGCAGCGTTCGCGATCTCCGCGTCGTTGTTCGCGGTCTTCGTCTACACCACGATCTACCTGCAGAACGTGCTGCATCTGTCGCCCGTCGAGGCCGGGCTCGTCTACATTCCCGCGACCGTGGCGATGTTCGTCGTGGCCGGTGCCACCGCGAAACTGGACCGGCGGATCCCCGTGTACATCTCGCTGAGCGTCTCGCTGCTCCTCGTTGCCGTCGGTCTGGTCCTGATGACCACCGTCGACGTCGCCGGGTCCAGGTACGCGATGTTGCCCGGCCTGATCCTCGCCTGCGCCGGGGCAGGGGTGTTCAATCCCGTGATGAGCGGCCTGGTTCTCGGTGAAAGCACATCGGACCATTCCGGTTTGGCGGCAGGGATCAACGACGCGTTCCGTCAGACCGGCATCGCGGTCGGGGTCGCGGGTCTCGGCGCACTGCTGCCCGCGCAGTCGCTGCTGCCCGGTGGATCGCCGCACGACTTCGTCACCGGCCTGCACCACGCGCTGCTGGTCGCAGGCGTGATCGCCGCGCTCGGCGCGCTGGTGTGCGTGGTGATGCTGCGTCCGGCCCGCACACCGGTCGAGAACAGCCGCGAGATCGCGAACGTCGACGCCTGACCGTCCCCGCGCGCCGGCAGGATCAGGTCCCTACACTTCTACCGTTCCACCCCTGCCGGTACGAGGAGCCCGCATGATCTACCGACTGCTCGGACCCCTCGAGGTCGCGCGGAAGCCGGGCAGTCCACACGACCCGGGTTCCGGGACGGATCTCGTCGATCTCGGGCCACGCAAGCAACGTGCGGTGCTCGCGGTCCTGCTCCTGAGCCGCGGAAAGGTCGTCTCCACCGATCGGCTCATCGACGCGTTGTGGTCCGGTGACGCGCCCGCGAGCGCCGTCTCGAGCATCCAGGCGTACATCTCCAACCTGCGCCGGGCGCTGCGCAGCGAATCGGGTGCCGCATCACCGATCGTGCGCCAGCCACCCGGATACGTCCTCGACATCCCCCGCGAGGACGTGGACCTGTCCGTGTTCCTCGACGACGCGGAGGCGGCGCGCCGGCACGCCGACAACGGCGAATGGGAATCCGCGCTGGACACGGCCGGTCGTGCTCTCGCGTCCGTCCGGGGACCGCTACTCGAGGATCTCCGCGACGAGGAGTGGGTGGAGGTGGCCGCCGCCGGCTTCGAGGAGGTCCGTACCGACTGCCGGGAAACCCTGGTCACGGCGCTGCTCGCGATGGGACGGCCGGTCCCGGCCCTCGCCGAGGCGACCCGGTTGTACGACGAGTACCCGTTCCGGGACCGGACGTGCTGGTTGCGGATGCTGGCTCTGCACCGGGCCGGCCGCTCGCCGGAAGCGTTGGAGCAGTTCGGTGTTCACGTCGCTCGCCTCGATGCCGAGCTGGGCCTGCGGCCGGGCGCCGAGCTGACCGCACTGCAGGGCGCGATCCTGAGGCACGAACCCGAACTCGCGGCCTGGCCGAGGACACCGGAATGGACGGGCGCCGAGACGGTTCCGGCACCCGCCCCGCCGTCCGTCACGGTCCCGGCCGCAGAGGCAGAATCCGGGCGCGTGTTCGTCGGACGCGAGACGGAGACCGGCGTGATCGACGGGATGTTCGACGAGGTCCTGGCCGGCGCACCCCGCTGGGTGGTGCTGACCGGCCCCGCGGGAATCGGAAAGACCCGGCTGGCCGAGGAATGCGACGCCCGCACGGTCTCGGCGGGCGGCACCGCAGTGTGGGCGCGGTGCCTCGAGGACGAAGGTGCGCCCGCGTGGTGGCCGATCCGGCGGATGCTGAGGGAACTCGGTGTCGACGCCGACGCCGCGCTCATCCCGCCGACCGGGGTCGAACCGGACGAAGCCCGTTTCGCCGTCTACGAACGCGTTCTGAACGCGATCGAGACGGTGGCCGCGGAGAAAGCCGCGCTGACCGTCGTCGTCGACGACATCCAATGGGCCGACCCGACGTCCCTCCGCTGCCTGAGATACCTGGTCGGAGCGCTGCACCGGCAGCGGGTCTGGTTCGTCCTCACGCTGCGTGATTCGGAGATGCGTTCCGGCGTGCGCGAATTCGTCGACGCCGTCCTGCGTCGCGACGGCAACCGGCACATCGTGGTACCGGCGCTCGCCGAGTCGGAAGTGGCGGCCCTTGCCCGTCACGTGACCGGCGAGGAACTCGATGCGACCGAGGCGCGGATGCTCGCCGAACGCACCGGCGGCAATCCGCTGTTCGTCTCCGAGTACGCGCGACTTCCGCGGGACGAGCGACTCGGCGGGGAGATCCCGCTGGCCGTCCGTTCGGTCCTCGGCCGTCGCTTGACGTCCGTGGAACCGGCTGTGCTGCAGGTTCTTCGGGTCGCCGCGGTGATCGGTGACAACATCGAGACCGACATCCTGGCCGCCGCGACCCGGCTGGATCTCGGCACCCTCGCCGACTATCTCGACGACGCAGCCGACGAGCGGATCATCGTCGCCGACCCCGGTGTTCGCGGATATGTGTTCGCTCACGGTCTGCTCCGCGACGAAGTGCTCGCAGAGATACCGGAACTGCGCCGCCAGCGCATCCACGCCCAGGTAGCCGAGGCGCTGGCGGACTCGTCCGACAGCGATCGCTCGAGCAGGCGAGCGCAGCATCTGATGGCCGCGTTGCCCGTCGCCGATCCGCGTACCGTGCTCGACGCGTGCACCGACGCGGCGCGGGAAGCGACCGAGCGATGGAACTCGGAGACCGCGGCGCAGTGGTGGGAGGCGGCGGTGAAGGCATTCGACCTGCTTCCGGCCTCCGAACAATCGGCCGGTGCCCGTGACGATCTGCTCGTGGCCCGAGTCGAGGCGCTCGCGCGGGCCGGCCGTGGCCAGACGGTGCTCGACGTCGTCGACGCCGGTCTGCTCGCCGCGGTCCGCGAGGGCCGAACCTCGGCCGCGGGCCGACTGGCCGCGGCACTGCTGCGCTCCGCGGGCGCGTGGCCGTGGGTGTCCTACGGCAAGGATCCCGGACCGCTTCTCGAAAGACTGTCGGGTCTGGAACCTTTCGTCTCCGACGACCCGACGGCCCACTGCCGGGTGCTTGCGGCACTGGCCGTCGGCAGCTGCTACCACCCGGATTCGGCCGTTCCCGACGAACTGAGCAGCAGATCACTCGCGATCGCCCGCGAGACAGGCGATCCCGATGTGATCGCCGACGCGCTGCTGGGGCGGATCCTGCTCTACTCCGGCGTGGCGACGCACAGCGACGAATCCGTATGGCTGATCGACGAGCTGTTCACCCTGCGGCACCGGCAATCCCGCTTCGACGCGGTCATCGCCCACGCCGCAGCCAGCATGGCCCGCATGAACCTGGGGGATGTCGATGCCGCCGCCGCGCATGTACGGCACGGGATCGTCGGGTGCGACCTGCTGCGGCTTCCGGTCGTTCGAGTCCAGTTGCGTTGGATGGAAGCGACATTGGCGTCGTGGCACGGGGACTTCGACGAGGCGCGGCGGCAGTACGAGGCCGCGAGGCAGTTCCACCTGCAGACGGAGCTGTACGTCGCCGGCAGCCCCGACCTCGCCGCGAACACCCTCGAGTGGGAACGCGGAATGCTTGCCGATTCGGATCCGGGCTTCGTGGAACCGGATTCGTGGCGGATCGCCATCGCCGCGGCGCGGGGTGACAGGCAGGCCGTGACGACCGAGATCGCACGGTGGTCCGTCGGCCAGGGGCCGTTCACGTGGACCACGCTCGGGCACCGCTCGTTGCTCGCGCGCGTGATCGCCGATCTCGAACTCGTCGAGCACGCGGAGACCTTCATCGAACTGCTCGCGCCGTTCCACGACCGCATCGCCACGGTGGGCCAGGTCGGCGTGATCGGTTCCGTCGCGGAGGCGTCCGCGCGCCTGCACGCGCTGCTCGGACGTGTCGAAACGGCCCACGAGCTGCTGGACCGGGCCGAGGAGCTCGCCACACGGACATCGAGCCCTCCGACGTTGCTGCGCTGCCGGTTGCTGCGCACCCAGCTGCGGGCGGCCTCGCCGGAACGGGACCGGGCGATCGAGCAGATCGCCGACGAGGCCTCCCGTCTCGGGATGTTCGGACTGGCCGACTACGCGCGCTCGATTCTGGACTGACGCTGCCCTTGGCCGTTGCTTGGACGGGCCGGCCGCTCGAGTCAAGAACCGGCCAAGGCAGCTCCTCCATCCTTCCTTCACACCCGCAACACGGATGGAAGGAAGTCCCGATGACCAACACGACACCTGCGGTGGCCGCATCGATCGAATCGCTCCGGGCGGCGGTGTCCGGCGCGGTGGCGTTGCCCGGTGAGCCCGGATACGAGCTGGCGACTCCGTGGAACGTCGCGGTGCCGGTCCGGCCGCACGCGGTGGTCGAGGTGGAGAGCGCCGACGATGTCGCCGCGGCCGTGCGATACGCGGCGGACCACGGATTGAAGGTCGCCGTTCAGCGCACCGGCCACGGCGCGGTCCCGCTGGGCGACGACGTCCTGCTGGTTCATACCGGCCGGCTGACCGAATGCGCGATCGATCCGGACGCCCGCACCGCACGGCTCGGGGCCGGTCTCGTGTGGCAGGACGTCATCGACGCCGCGACACCGCACGGACTCGCGCCGCTGGCGGGATCCTCCACGACCGTCGGCGTCGCCGGCTTCCTCACCGGCGGCGGCATCGGGCCGCTGGTGCGCACCTACGGATTGTCGTCCGACTACGTGCGCGCCTTCGACATCGTGACCGGCAACGGCGAGGTGCTGCACGTGACACCCGAGGAACACGCGGAACTGTTCTGGGGGCTCCGCGGCGGCAAGGCGACCCTCGGGATCGTCACAGCCGTCGAGATCGAACTGCTGCCCGTCACCCACTTCTACGGCGGAGCACTCTATTTCGACGGATCCGACGCGGCCGCGGTCGCCCACGCGTGGTTGGACTGGTGCGCCGAACTGCCCGAGCACAGCACGACGTCGATCGCGTTCCTGCAGCTGCCCCCGCTGCCGCAGGTGCCCGCGCCGCTCGCGGGTCGCCTGACCTTCGCGGTCCGCTTCGCCAGCCTCGCGGACCCGGCGGAGGCCGAAGCCCTCCTCGGCCGCCTGCGTGCGGTCGCGACCCCGATCCTCGACGGCATCGGAACCTTGCCGTTCGCCGCCATCGCCGCGGTGCACGCCGACCCTGTCGACCCGATGCCGACCCACGAATACAGCGCGCTGACAAATGAACTGACGCACGAGGCGATCGACGCCCTGCTGTCGGTCGCGGGACCGGGATCGCACTCGCCGCAGACCGTCGTCGAAGTCCGGCAGCTCGGCGGCGCGCTGGCCCGGGAACCGCGGCACCGCAGCGCCTTCTGCCACCGCGACGCGCAGTTCGCGGTGATGGTCGCCGGTGTGCTGGCGCCGCCCACCGCGGAGAACGTGGTCGGGCACGCCCGCACCATCGACCGGGCGCTGGCGCCGTGGACCACCGGCCGGCATCTTCCCAATTTCGCGGCCAGCGCCGACCCGGCCACCATCGCCCGCGCCTACGACGACGACACCGCCCACTGGCTCAGCGCACTCGCCGACGAACACGACAGCAACGGTGTGCTGCGCGTCGGGCAGGTCGTGCGCCGTGACCGCTGACCGGCGGCACCGGCTCGACCCCACGAACACCATCACCTCGAAAGGCACACCCATGCATACGGTTCGGACCGCTACCGGGCTCGGACTCGCCGCTCTCGCCGTACTTGCGGTCGCGGGTTGCGGTGACTCGTCCACCCCCGTCGCGCACGGCTCGCAGGCGCACGGCCACGAAGCCACCCTCTACGGTGCGGAACAATCCCTCGGGGAGGGCAGGTCCAGGACGTACATCACGGTCGACGACGCGGGAACGCCCCAGGAGATCGGCATCCGGATCTCCGAGTCCGCACTCACCGGGCTGCCGGAGGGACCGGACGCCGCGATGACGATGCTGATGCTGGACCTGCCGTCCGGCGCACCCGAGACCGGTTTCGACCACGTCATGCTCGACTGGAACCCGAACGGCCACGAGCCCGAGGTCCTCTTCGGCAAGCCACATTTCGACATGCACTTCTACACGACGGACACCGAGAGCGACGTCGATCCTGCCGCCCCCGACTTCGCGACCCGGGCCGCCACTCTTCCCGAACCGCAGTATGTTCCGGCCGGGTACGGTCCGCCGCCGGGGCCCGCGGCGGAGAACACCGTGCCGTTCATGGGCATGCACTGGACGAATGCCGCCGACGGCGCGATACCCGGATCGTTCGACTTCACCGAGGTGCTGCTCTTCGGAACGTGGGACGGCGAGTTCACGTTCATCGAACCGATGATGACCCGCGAGTGGCTCGCCACCAAACCACAGATCCGCGAAGAGGTCAGTCAGCCCGCCGCCTACCAGCGGACCGGGTACTTCCCGACCGTCTACACCGTCGACTTCGACGAGGAGGCGGGGGAGTACGTCATCGCACTGTCGGGTCTGACGCTGCGCGAAGCCTCGTAGCCCCGACCGGTGCCACCCGGGCGAGGAGGGGTCGCCCGGGTGGCGCCGTGTCGCGTCAGCTGTCCGACACCGCCACGCCGCCGCCACGCGACCGGCTTCCCACACCCGGGATCCGGGTCCACAGTGCCGCCGCGACGAGCGCAACGGCACCGAGAGCGATCAACGCATACGGCCACCACTGCGGACCGGTCGTCGTCGTGGTCGTGGCCGACGGCTCCACCTGGGCACCGGAGACGCGCGGCAGCGCGTCCGTTGCCGATCTGACGTTGTCCGCGATCCCCGCGACCACACCGGCCACCGGCTCCACACCGTCGACGAGTTGTCCCGTGCCGTCCGACAGCGCCCGTCCGCCGTCGTCGAGCAGCACGAGGCCGTCGCGGAGCTGTGCGGCTCCTCCGGCGGCCTGCGACATCCCCGCCACGAACCGGGCGTTCGGATCGGTGAGCTCGTAGGCGAGTTGCCGGGCGCCGTCGCGGAGCAGGCCGAGCTGGTCGAGGGTGTCCTGGCCGAGGCCCTGGGTGTTCAGCGTGTCGACGAGGGTGCGCAACTGTCCGGCGGCGCTCTGCGACACCGGGTCGGGGGAGGCACCGAGGGTGTCGGCGACGGTGGTGAGCTGCTCGGTCACCGTTCCCTGCATCGCACCGAACCCGGTGAGCCGGCCGACCACCTCGTCGACTCCGCCGCTGATCTGCGTCGCGCCGTCGCCGAGTTCGGCCACGCCGCCGTCGAGCTGATCCAGCCCGGTCGCGAGCTGTTCGCCGCCCTCTCGTGCCTGCCGGAGACCGTCCGAGAGCTGACGCGCACCGTCGTCGAGCTGACGGCTGCCGTCGGTGAGCTGCCCGACGCCGCCGTCGAGCATCGACAGGGGCAGTCCGGCACGCTGCAGACGGGAGCGGGCCGCGTCGACGCCGTCATCGGAGTCGGCCGCCGGCTGCGGGGACTCGGCCACGGTCACCGTCGTCGACGGTGCATCGAGATAGGCGAATGTGGAGCCTGTTGCGAGAAGGACCAAGCCGGCCGCGATGAGGATGGAGACAACACGTGAAAGCACGTTCGGCCACGGTACAGCCCGATTGTGAGAATTCCTTGGCAACGTGATGTCGGTCTCCGCACACCGCATAGACACACGCGCGGTGCGGGCAGCGCGCGTGTGTCCGCCCGCTCGGCGGGTGTGGCCGGAGGACGAAACGCCGAAGGCCCTTCCGCGCTGCGGAAGGGCCTTCGATGGTGCTTCACGAGTCGGGGTGGCGGGATTCGAACCCACGACCTCTTCGTCCCGAACGAAGCGCGCTACCAAGCTGCGCCACACCCCGTGTTGAACCTCAGATAGATTACAGCACCATTCCTCGGAAGATTAAATCGCCTGGTCAGCGGGGAGAAATCGCGCTTTCCGCGGCACGGTCGGCGGCGGCGAGAGCCTCGTTGCGCGGGGCCGGGACGAGGGTCAGCAGCGTCGCCTCCGGGCGGCAGCAGAACCGGGCCGGGGCGAACGGCGACGTGCCGATGCCGGCCGACACGTGCAGCCGCATGTGGGCTCCCCAACGCGACGGTCCCTTCACCCGCGACCGATCGATCTGGCAGTTGGTCACGAGAGCACCGAAGAACGGCAGGCACAGCTGCCCGCCGTGGGTGTGGCCCGCCAGCACGAGGTCGTAGCCGTCGTCGGCGAAACGGTCGAGGACCCGCGGCTCGGGCGAATGCGTCAGGCCCAGCTTCAGGTCGGCGAGGGGATTGGGCTGACCCGCGATCGTGTCGTACCGGTCCCGCTCGAGGTGCGGATCGTCGACACCGGCCGCGGCGATGCGCACGCCCCCGACCTCGAACTCGCGCCGCACGTGCGTCATGTCGTGCCAGCCGCGTTCGCTGAACGCCGCGCGCAGGTCGCCCCACGGCAGGGGCGCGCCGTACACGCGCTGGTGGTTCTTGTCGAAGTACTTCAACGGGTTCTTCAGCACGGGCGCGAAGTAGTCGTTGCTGCCGAACACGAACAGGCCGGGACGGGCGAGCAGACCGCCCATCGCCTGCACGACGGCCGGCACGGCCTTCGGATGCGACAGGTTGTCGCCGGTGTTGACCACGAGGTCCGGTTCCAGCCGGTCGAGTTCGCGCAGCCAGTTCTGCTTGAGCCGCTGGTTCGGCATCATGTGCAGATCGCTGAGGTGAAGCACGCGCAGCGTCGACGTGCCGGGCTCGAGGACCGGCATCGTCACCTCCCGCAACGCGAACGCGTTGCGTTCGATCAGGGTGGCGTAGCCGAGTCCGAGGGCGGCCGCGCCGGCGGCACCGGCAGCTGCGCGGAAGAGTGCGGAGTGGTCAGACACGCATCCAGCGTACCGCCGGGCCTCGACTGTGCACGGTCTTCATCCTCGCCGCGTAGCGTTCGGAGCATGTCCGAGACTTCACAGTCCCTCAAGTCCACCATCCGATCCGACCTCACCGCGGCGATGAAGGACAAGGATCCGCTCCGCACCGCGACCCTGCGGATGCTGCTCGCCGCCATCCAGACGGAGGAGGTCGCCGGGAAGGAAGCCCGCGAGCTCACCGACGAGGAGATCGTGAAGGTTCTCGCGCGCGAATCCAAGAAGCGCGGCGAGGCCGCCGAGGTCTACACCGAGAACGGCCGGGGTGAGCTCGCGGCGAAGGAGCACGCGGAGGCGCGGATCATCGACGAATACCTGCCGACCCCGCTCACCGACGCCGAACTCGTCGACGTCGTCGACACCGCGATCGGCCGCGTCGCCGACGAACTCGGCGAGCGTCCGGGCCCGAAGAACATGGGGCAGGTCATGAAGGTCGCGACCGCGATCGCCGCCGGGAAAGCCGACGGCAAGCGGCTTTCCGCGGCGGTCCGATCGCGGCTCTAGACGATCAGTTGTCGCCGGCCTCGCTGTCGCCCGAGGTCGGCGACTCCGACTCGGACTCCGGAGGCTCGGGCGAGCGGCCCGGAATCGGTGCGGGCGAGCTCGGCGCGGTCGTGTCCGGAACCTGGCTTCCGCTCGGCCGGGCAGGCGTGGCCGTGGTGGTCGGCGCGGCCCGGACGGTCCCGTCGCTGATGTAGAGCGTGATCGTGGAGCCGGGCACCGCGGAACCCGAGGGTGCGCTGTTGATGACGGTGCCGGCGCGTGCCTCGCCCTTGACGTTCAGTTCGGTGACCGAGAATCCGGCGTCCTGCAGTCGTGAGACTGCCTGCTGGCGGCTCAGGCCCGTCACGTCGGGCACCTGGGCGTTGCCCGCACCGCGCACGTACTTCTGATCGACCGGGGGCATTTCGATCGGCCCGAACTTCCCGGCGACGGGCAGCATCGCGTTGAACCAGGTCCGTGCCGGTTCGGTACCGCCGTACAGGTTGCCGTTGTAGCACGGCCGCACGGGTCCGGAGCAGATTTCACCGGGGGTGGGGGAGTCGCCGTAGGTGTACACCGCGCCCGCGAAGTGGTTGGTGAATCCGAGGAACGCCGACGACATGTGCGACTCGGTGGTTCCGGTCTTCGCTGACGTCGGCAGGCTCCAGCCGACCGAGCCGGCCGCGCCGGACGCGGTGCCGCCGGCAGCGATGTCCTTGCTCAGGGCGTTGGCCAGGGTATCGGCGAGCCCGGGTTCGACGACCTGCTCACAGGCCTGCTGCGTGATCGGCACCGGCTTGCCGTCGCGGTCGAACACCGCGTCGATCGGTGACGGCGGGCACCACTTGCCGTGCGAGGCCAGCGTCGCGGCCACGTTCGACAGCTCGAGCGGATTGATCCAGGTCGGGCCGAGCGTGTAGGAGCCGAGGTGCTGTTCCTTCTGCATGTCGGCCATGCTCTGCTCGCCGAAGCCGGAGGTGTTCGGCTGTGCGTACGACCGCAGCCCCAGCCGCACCGACATGTCGACGACCGGTTCGACACCCGTCGCCTCGATCAGCTTGACGAAGGCGGTGTTCGGCGACTGCGCGAGCGCGTCGGTCACCGACAGCTGCGGCGGGTAGGGACCGGCGTTCTCGACGCAGTACGTCAGGGCGGGGCAGCCCTTGGCGCCACCGTCACCGAGACCGCGCGCGTTGTAGCGGGCCGGCACGTCGAGCACGGCGCTGGTGCCGAGGCCCTTCTCCATCGCGGCGGCGACCGTGAAGATCTTGAAGATCGATCCGGCGCCGTGACCGGCCAGGGAGTAGGGCTGCGGCTGCACGGTCTCGTTCGCGTCCCCGTTGAGGCCGTAGACGCGGCTCGACCCCATCGCGAGGACGCGATGCGAATCCTGCCCGGGCTGGACGACGTTCATCACCGTGGCGATGTCGTCGACCGTGGGACTGGTGAACTTGTCGAGCGACGCCTTGACCGACGCCTGCACCTCGGGGTCGAGGGTCGTGCGGATCAGGTAGCCACCCTTGTCGATCTGCTCGCGGGAGAGCCCGGAGTTCTCGAGATAGCGCAGCGCGTAGTCGCAGAAGAATCCGCGGTCGCCGGCGGCGATGCAGCCGCGCGGCAGCGTGTTGGGCTCGGGCAGGACGCCGAGCGGCTCGTTCTTCGCGGCGCGGATCTCGTCGGCCCGTTCCGGGATGTTCTGGATCATCGTGTCGAGCACGACGTTGCGGCGTTCGAGCACGCCGTCCGCGTTCGTGTACGGGTTCAGTGCGGAGCTGGACTGCACCATGCCCGCGAGCATCGCGGACTGGGGGATGTTCAGGTCCTTCGCGTCGATCCCGAAGTAGGTCTGGGCCGCGTCCTGGATGCCGAACGATCCGTTGCCGAAGGGCACCAGGTTCAGGTACCGGGTGAGGATCTCGTCCTTCGTCAGTTCCTCGTCGAGGGTGAGCGCCATCCGGATCTCGCGGATCTTGCGGGCCGGGGTCGTCTCGATGGCCGCGCGCCGCTCGGCGTCGGTCTTGGCGACGACGTGCAGCAGATAGTTCTTCACGTACTGCTGGTCGATGGTGGACGCACCCTGCTCGACCTGGCCGCTGGTGGTGTTCGTGAGGAACGCGCGGATCGTGCCCTGCCAGTCCACACCCTGGTGTTCGGGGAAGCGCTTGTCCTCGATCGAGACGATCGCGAGCTTCATCTCGTTGGAGATGCGGTCGCTAGGCACCTCGAAGCGGCGCTGGTCGTACAGCCAGGCGATGGGGTTACCGGCGGCATCGACCATGGTGGTCACCGCGGGTACGACACCTTCGACGAGTTCGGCGGAGCTGTTGTCCACGGTGTCCGCGGCCCGGTTCGAGACGTAGCCGAAACCACCTGCGGCCGGGAACAGCATTCCCGCGAGAAGGACGCCGCCGAGGGCCGTGCAACCGGCGAGCTTCGCCACCGTATTTCGGATCGACACGGCTACACCCTACGTGGCGACCCGCCGATTCGATGCTTCGGTAGCGGCGAAAAGCCTCCGACGTGCAGGTATGGACGGGCGTACCAGAAAAGTGTTTGTTCGCCTTGCGCGCTGGGGAGTCTTTACCTAGATTGAGACATCAGTGTGATGCAGGTAACACCTCAATAGGAATGTGGCGCTTCCTACTGATGCTACGCAGCTACTGAGCGTACTGAGCGGCACGGCGGGTTTGCGCGAACTTCCGGAACTCCGCAACACGGTGTTCGGAGAGTGAAGGGGCAACTGAATGCACATGGCGACTCCGATGGCCCGGCTCGACGTAGACCAAGCAGAGGCACGAATCGCCTGGGTGACCCAGGCGCGGTGCCGAGAAGTGGATCCCGACCAGTTGTTCGTTCGAGGCGCAGCCCAGCGCAAGGCTGCGGTCATCTGCCGGCACTGCCCGGTGATGCTGCAGTGCGGTGCGGATGCCCTCGACAATCGTGTCGAGTTCGGTGTGTGGGGAGGCATGACCGAACGACAGCGGCGCGCACTGCTCAAGCAGCACCCCGAGGTCGAGTCCTGGGCCGACTTCTTCGAAGCGCAGCGTCAGCACCAGAACGCCGTATAGGGAGCGACCTCCCGGCACCGTCGACCACTCGACGACCAGTGGACCCGCGGGTCAGACCTCGCGGGTCAGCTGGTCTCCGACGGCCCTCAGTGCCTCGAGATCGGACACCTCGAACGGCAGCGACGGCACCCCGACCAGCGGTACCCGGGGATGCGCAGCGGTGAACCTGCCCAGCAGGTGCAGTTCCCGTTTCGCGGTCACCGCCCGATGGGCGTGGATACGCAGCACCGCCTCGGCGGGCTGACTGTCGTCGCGTTCCTCCTCGGCGAGAGCATCGGCCGCTGTCGACGCATGATCGGCAGACAGCGACGACAGCGTCGGATGCGTCCGGTTGAGAACGAGCCCGGCCAGGGGCATCCCGTCCGTGCTGAGCCGTTCGACGAAGAACGACGCCTCGCGCAGCGCGTCCGGTTCGGGCGCGGCCACGACGACGAAGTGCGTCCCGGGCTGCTGGAGCAGCTGATACGTGCGGTTCGCGCGTTCGCGGAATCCCCCGAACATCGAATCGAGGGACTGCACGAACGCCGACGCGTCGGACAGCATCTGGCTGCCCACGATCGTCGACACCGCCTTCAGCGCGAGCCCCATGGCGCCCGTCACCAGGCGGCCGAGCCCGCGGCCCGGCGCGGTGAACATGCGGATCATGCGGCCGTCGAGGAACGACCCCAGCCGCTGGGGAGCGTCCAGGAAGTCCAGCGCGTTCCGCGACGGCGGGGTGTCCACCACGATGAGGTCCCACGCGTCGCTCGCCGCGAGCTGGCCCAGTTTCTCCATCGCCATGTACTCCTGAGTGCCGGAGAACGACGACGCCACCGTCTGATAGAACGGGTTGTCCAGAATCTGCTGGGCCTTCTCGGGCGTGGAATGCTCGATCACCATGTCGTCGAAGGTGCGACGCATGTTCAGCATCATCGCGTGCAGCTCACCCTCCGCCTCCGCGCCCAGCTTCACCGGCTGCGGACTGTTGTCCAGAGCCTCCACCCCGAGCGCCTGCGCGAGCCGCCGGGCCGGGTCGATCGTCAGCACCACGACCTTGCGACCGCGCTCGGCCGCCCGCAACGCGAGTGCCGCCGCGGTCGTCGTCTTGCCGACACCGCCGGAACCGCAGCACACGATGACCCGGGAGCTCGGATCGGCGAGAATCCGCCCGACGTCCAGGACCGCGCCGGCGCGCGCGTGCGGGGCGCTCACCGGACACCCTGTTCGCCGAGGATCTCGGCGAGCTCGTAGAGCCCGCCGAGATCGACACCGTCGGCCAGCGCCGGGAGCGTCATCCGTGCCACCTTCACGTCGTCGAGTTGGGCGGCGCTGTCCTGCTGCGCCTTCAGGGTCGAAGCATGCTCGATGGTCTCGGTGAGCAGTCCCGCGAAGTCGGGCTCGGAGACCTTCAGCCCGACCCGATCGAACGCGGCTCGCACCGATTCGCTGTCGATGCGTCCTTTCGCGACGTCGTCGACGAGTTCACCGGGCAGGTACTCGGGCACCGTGCGGTTGACGATCACGGTGCCGAGCCGCAGGTCCGCGGCCTGCAGTTCCTCGACGGCGTCGGAGGTTTCCTGCACCGGCAGCGCCTCGAGCAACGTCACCAGGTGCACGACCGTGTCGTCCGAGTGCAGCAGCCGCACGACGCCTTCGCTCTGCGAGCGGATCGGGCCGGACTTCGCCAGATCGGCCATCGCCTTCGTCACGTCGAGGAAGCTGCCGATGCGACCGGTCGGCGGAGAATCCACCACCACCGCGTCGTACACCCGGCCCCCGCGCGCGTCGGAGCGCACCACGCATTCCTTGATCTTGCCGGTGAGGATGACATCCCGCAGGCCCGGCGCCAGGGTCGTCGCGAATTCGACGGCACCGATCCGGCGCATCGCCCGTCCCGCGAAACCCAGGTTGTAGAACATGTCGAGGTATTCGAGGAAGGCCGCTTCGATGTCGACGGCCAGGGCCATCACGACGCCGCCGCCGTCGGCGGTCGCGACCTTCGTCTCCACCGGCGGCAGCGGTGGCACGTCGAACAGCTGGGCGATGCCCTGCCTGCCCTCCACCTCCACCAGCAGTACCTTGCGGCCCTCGGCCGCGAGAGCGAGCGCCAGGGCGGCCGCGACCGTCGACTTCCCGGTGCCACCCTTGCCGGACACGAAGTGCAGCCGCGCATTCGCGGCCTTCGCCGGCCAGAGGCCGGGCTGTGCTGTCGGTGTTGCCACGAGGGTGAGCCTATAAGTGACCGGCCCCGGAATGCGCCGGATAGGGTCAGAGCGCAGCTCGACAGAGGAGAATCACATGAGCGAATTGACCACCTGGGAGTACGCGACCGTACCGCTGCTCACCCACGCGACGAAGCAGATCCTCGACACCTGGGGTGCCGACGGCTGGGAACTGGTGACGGTGCTGCAGGGCCCGACCGGTGAGCAGCACGTCGCCTACCTGAAGCGACCGAAGGGCTGACGCAGGTGACCGAACAGAACTGGACGTCCCGGCTCGCCGAACTCGGCATCGAACTGCCCCCGGTCGCCGCGCCCGTCGCCGCCTACGTGCCCGCGGTGCGCACCGGCGACCACGTCTACACCTCGGGCCAGCTTCCGTTCGTGGACGGCAAACTCGAACTTACCGGCAAGGTCGGTGATGCCGTCACCGCCGAGGACGCGAAGGCCGCGGCCCGCATCGCCGCGCTGAACGCGCTGGCCGCGATCGACGCGCTCGTCGGACTCGACAACGTGGTCCGCATCGTGAAGGTCGTCGGATTCGTCGCGTCCGCCGAGGGTTTCACCGGGCAGCCCGGCGTCATCAACGGCGCGTCGGAATTCCTCGGCGAGGTCTTCGGGGATGCCGGCGTGCACGCCCGTTCGGCGGTCGGTGTGGCGGAACTGCCGCTGGCCGCACCCGTCGAGGTCGAAGTGATCGCCGAGGTGCGCTGACCCCGAACGCTGACCGTAGAGTGGGGTGAATCGCACCGTCGTCACGAAAGAGGCCGAGCATGGCGCTGGTTCACCCCGCCTACGCGCAGTTGCGCCAGGTCACCCCGAATGCGGCCGTGGTCCTGGCAGAGAATCCGTCGGTGATGTCCCTCGAGGGCACCAACACGTGGATTCTGCGGGCGCCGGGCAGCGACGAATGCGTCGTGGTGGACCCGGGTCCCCTCGACGAAGCCCACCTCGAGCGCATCGCGCAGGTTCCGGTCGCCCTGACCCTGATCAGCCACCGGCACATCGACCACACCGAGGGCGCGGCCCGGTTCGCGGAGCTGACCGGGAATCCCGTCTGCGCCGTCGACCCCGAGCACCGGCACGGTGGTGGCCGCGGACTCGAGGACGGTGAGGTCGTCGAGGCCGCCGGGCTGCGGATCCGTGTGCTCGCGACGCCCGGTCACACCGCGGACTCGCTGTCGTTCGTGCTCGAGGACGACCGCAGCGTTCTGACCGCCGACACCATCCTCGGTCGTGGCACCACGGTCCTCGACGACACCGACGGTGACCTCGGCGACTACCTCGGTTCGCTGCGGCGCCTGATCGACCTCGGGTCCGGCTACACGATGCTGCCCGGCCACGGTCCCGACCATCCGGATCTCGAGCCGATCGCCCGTGCCTATCTCGCGCACCGCGAGGAGCGGCTCGAGCAGGTCCGGGCGGCGCTGCGCGTGCTCGGCGACGACGCGACGCCGCGCAGCGTCGTCGAACACGTCTACGCCGATGTCGACCGGTCGTTGTGGGCCGCCGCCGAGAAATCCGTCAACGTGCAGCTCGAATACCTGCGCAGCTTCGCCTGAGCAGGCGGGTCCGGGAAATCCGGATCCCGGGAACGACGAAGGCCGGGCCGTCGACGACGACCCGGCCTTTCGCGGCAGGTTCTAGCGAGCGCGGCGTGCGAGACGCTCGGAGTCCGAGATCAGCACGGACTTGCCCTCGAGACGCAGCCAGCCGCGGTGCGCGAAGTCGGCGAGCGCCTTGTTCACGGTCTCGCGGGATGCGCCGACGAGCTGCGCGATCTCTTCCTGGGTGAGGTCGTGGGTGACGCGCAGGGCGCCGGCCTCCTGGGTGCCGAAACGCTGCGCGAGCTGCAGCAGGGCCTTGGCGACACGACCCGGAACGTCCGTGAAGATCAGGTCGGCGAGGTTGTTGTTGGTGCGGCGCAGGCGGCGGGCGAGCACGCGCAGCAGCTGCTCGGCGATCTCGGGACGCTGATCGATCCACGCCTTCAGCGCCTCGCGGTCCATGCTCACGGCACGAACCTCGGTGACGGTGGTGGCGGTGGAGGTCCGCGGACCCGGGTCGAAGATCGACAGCTCACCGAACATGTCCGACGGGCCCATGATCGTGAGCAGGTTCTCGCGTCCGTCCGGCGAGCGGCGGCCGATCTTCACCTTGCCGGAGACGATGATGTACAGGCGGTCGCCGGGTTCACCTTCGTTGAAGATGACGTGTCCGCGGGGGAAGTCGACAGGCTGAAGCTCCTTGATCAGCGCCGCCACCGCGGAGGGCTCGACTCCTTGGAAGATGCCTGCTCTGGCCAGGACGTCGTCCACGTGCACTCCTTTTGGGAAATCTCATCGTCGTGTGCCGGTTTGCACGTCTACTGGCATCCCGGGCAGGTCACCTGCAAGGCGTACGTCTGCAAAGTCTACTGTGCCTGCATTACGCGCGAGTGACCGACACCACGAACAACTCGTCGTGTGTCTCTTCTGCGGTGTCCGATACTACCGGTCGGTCACGTCCTCAGCTTGCTCGTCGGGCGTCCGCGTCGAGCGGGGAATCCTCCACCACGTGTTCCGCGGCGCTGTTCCGGCGCCGCCGGTGCAGGCGGGCGAGAGCGTGGGGGAAACCCTCCCTGGCCAGGGTCGCGACGTCCTCGTGTCCGGCCCGGTTGAGGAAGTCCTCGACCTCCTGCTCGCGGACCGACAGACGACTCAAGCGCGACTCGACCCGCTCCATGGCCAGTGCGAACAGCATCAGGAGCACCGGGAAGAGCACGACGGCAAGAGCTTGCATATCGGGAAGTAAACACGGGAAAGGTCTCAGAAGCGACACGGTCGCGGAGTGGTGTCCGTCCGTTTACGTACAGTGGTTCAGGTGCAAGCGACCCCGTCCGAGACCCCTGAGGCGAGGCGTTCTCGCGCGTCCGCAAGTGCCCGCAAACCGGAATCGCGGCTTGCGCTGGTGCGGCGGGCGCGTCGCATGAATCGGCAGCTCGCGGAGGCTTTCCCCCACGTGTACTGCGAGCTGGACTTCACCACTCCGCTCGAGTTGGCGGTCGCGACGATCCTGTCGGCGCAGTGCACGGATGTGCGGGTCAACCAGGTCACCCCGGCGTTGTTCGCCCGTTACCCGGACGCCCGCGCCTACGCGGAGGCCGAACGCACCGAACTCGAGGAGTACATCCGGTCCACCGGGTTCTACCGCAACAAGGCGAACTCGCTGATCGGGCTCGGCCAGGCCCTGCTCGAGCGGTTCGACGGCGAGGTCCCGGGCCGGCTGGAGGACCTGGTGACCCTGCCGGGCATCGGCCGCAAGACCGCCAACGTGATCCTCGGCAACGCGTTCGATGTGCCGGGGATCACCGTCGACACACACTTCGCCCGCCTGGTGAACCGCTGGAAGTGGACCGAGGAAACCGACCCGGTGAAGATCGAACACGCCGTCGGTGCCCTCATCGAACGCAAGGAATGGACCCTGCTCTCGCACCGCGTGATCTTCCACGGGCGCCGGGTGTGTCACGCCCGCAAACCCGCCTGCGGCGTGTGCGTGCTCGCGAAGGACTGCCCGTCCTACGGCATCGGCCCCACCGACCCGGCGACCGCCGCCGCGCTCGTGAAGGGTCCCGAGACGGAGCACCTGCTCGAACTGGCCGGGCGGTGACCTGGGCATGAGATCGACCGGTGCGGGGCGGTGGAGCCTCGCTGTCCTCGTCGTCGTCGTCGCCCTCATCGTGGCGATCTGGCCCCGCGACACCGAGACCCCGGATCCGGGCGGTTCCGGCATGCCGACCGGCACCGCCGCGCCCGTCGACCGGCGGGCCCAGGACGACGCGCAGGCGCTGGCACCGTTGCGGACCGAGGCGAATCTGCAGCCGTGCCCGGCGCCGACCGGTGCCGAACCCGCCGGACCGCTCACGGGGATGACGTTCGAATGTGTCGGTGACGGCAGTGGCGTGGATCTGGCGGCCGCCCTGGCCGGTCGCCCCGCGATCCTCAACCTGTGGGCGTGGTGGTGCGGACCGTGCGCCGAGGAACTGCCCGTGCTGCAGGAGTACGCGCGCCGCGCCGGCGACCGCGTCGCACTCGTCACCGTCCACACCGACCCCAACGAAGCCAACGCGCTGTCCAGGCTCGTCGAGTACGGGGTACAGCTCCCCGGGGTGCAGGACGGCTCGGCACGCGTGCAGGCCGCGGTCGCGGCACCACCGGTGCTGCCGCTGACGGTGCTGGTCCGGCCCGACGGTTCGATCGCGAAGGTGCTTCCGCAGCCGTTCCGCAGCGTCGAGGAGATCGCCGCCGCCGTCGAGACCCACCTGGGGGTGAGCGCGTGACCCCGTACTGGCTGCGGCGCGTCGCCACCCTCGACCCGGGCGACCCGCACGGCGTCAACCCGATTCTGGATCGGCGGCCCCCGCGCGGCATCGACGTCCGGCCCGCCGCTGTCCTCGTGCTGTTCGGTGGCTCTCCGGTCCCGGACCCGCTCGCGCGCGGCGGACTGCCCGCCGACGCCGACGTGCTGTTGACCCAGCGCGCGCCGACGCTGCGGCAGCACAGCGGTCAGGTCGCGTTCCCGGGCGGTGCCGCCGACCCCGAGGACGACGGCCCGATCCGGACCGCCCTGCGCGAGGCTCAGGAGGAAACCGGGCTCGAACCGTCCGGGGTGAGGCCGCTGGCCGTGCTGCCGGAGATCTTCATCCCCCCGTCCGGGTTCGACGTCACCCCGGTGGTCGCGTACTGGGAACAGCCCAGCCCGATCGGTGTCGTCGACCCGGGTGAGGCGGCGCGCGTCGTCCGCGTCCCGCTGCGGGACCTGCTCGATCCGGACAATCGATTCCAGGTGCGGCACTCGCGTGGCTACCAGGGCCCGGCGTTCCAGGTCGACGGCATGCTGGTGTGGGGCTTCACCGCGGGTGTGCTCGCCGGTCTGTTCGCGGTGTCGGGCTGGGAAATCGAGTGGGATCACCGGGACGTGCGCGACTTCGACGTCGTGCTCGCCGAACTGGAGGCAGGAGTGGTCGAACCGTGACGCCATCCGGGTGGATCGACCTGATCATCGTGCTGGTGGTCGTGGTCGCGGTGTCGTCGGGACTGCGCCAGGGAGCGGTCGCGTCGGCACTCGCGTTCTTCGGGGTGGTGCTCGGCGCGGTCGCGGGGATCCTCATCGCCCCGCACGTGCTGGTGCACATCGACGAGGGCAACACGCGGCTGCTCGCCGGGGTCGCGCTCATCGTGGCGCTGGTCATCATCGGTGAGGTCGCCGGGATGGTGCTCGGCCGGGCCGCCCGCAGCGGTATGCACAGTCCCGTCGCCCGCGGTGTGGACAGCGTGGTCGGGGCGGTCCTGCAGGCCGGCGCGGTGCTCGTCGCCGCGTGGCTGCTCGCGATCCCGCTGACCGCAACCTCGCAAACCCAGTTGTCCGCCGCGGTCCGCGGTTCCACCGTCCTCGGCACGGTCGACGACGTCGCGCCGGACTGGATGCGCAGCATCCCCCGGGAGTTCTCGGCGTTGCTGGACACCTCGGGGCTGCCGGAGGTGATCGGGCCGTTCGGTCGCACCCCGATCACGGAGGTCGACCCGCCCGACGGGGCGCTGCTCGACAGTCCGGTTCCGCTCGCCCTGCACCCGAGTGTGCTGCGGATCAACGGCATCGCGCCGAGCTGCCAGAAGGCGCTCGAGGGATCGGGGTTCGTGGTCGCGCCCGAACGTGTCATGACCAACGCGCACGTCGTCGCGGGAACGACGGCGGTGACGGTGGAGACCGAGGACGGGCCGCTCGAGGCCGAGGTCGTGCTGTTCGATCCGGAGGTGGACGTCGCGATCCTCGCGGTGCCCGGCCTGACCGCGGATCCGCTGGTGTTCGCCGAGGACCTCGCCGAGTCCGGCACCAGCGCGATCGTCCTCGGGTATCCCGGCGGTGGGCCGTACACGGCGAGCGCGGCGCGGGTGCGCGAGTCGCTGCAGCTGCAGGGCCCCGACATCTACCGCGCCGGAACCGTCGAGCGTGAGGTGTACACGGTCCGCGGCTCGATCCGGCAGGGCAACTCCGGCGGCCCCCTCGTCGACGAGCAGGGCCGGGTCCTCGGCGTCGTCTTCGGTGCCGCCGTCGACGACTCGGACACCGGCTTCGCGCTCACGGCCGAAGAGGTGAGCCGTCAGCTCGCGCTGGCCGGAGCGTCGTTCACCGCGGTCGAGACCGGCGCCTGCATCGTCTGATTCCCTGAGCCGATTTCCGCGGCGCGGCCGATCTCAGAGCGCGGTGACGAAGTCGAGCATCATCCCGATGACGGCCTCGGGCCGCTCCTGGTGCGCGTAGTGGCCGGCGTCGTCCACGAACTTCAGGATGCGACCGGGCGCGTACCGCGAGCAGCGGCGCACCGTGGAGGTCATGACGTAGGGATCCAGCGTGCCGTGCAGCTGCAGAATCGGCAGCGTCAGCGGAACGCCCACGGCCTTGATGAAGCGGCGTCCGTCGGGGCGCCACTGGCTGCGGAACGCCCAGCGCTGGTATTCGAGGGTCGAATGGGCGACTCCCGGGATGCGGATCGCCGAGCGAAGTTTCTCCGCCACCTCCGCGAACTCCGGGGAGCTCTGCCAGGCGGGTCCCGAGCGGGCCCGCAGGAGGCGTTCGATCTCGGCGCCGTCGTCGCGGACGAGCAGCCGCTCGGGCCGCCACGGAATCTGGTAGTCCAGGAACGTCGGCAGCAGCGCCTTCCGCTGGGCCCGGTCGCGCAGGGTGGCGTCGCGCAGCGAGATCGGATGCGGCGAATCGACGACGGCGATCGCCCGGACCGATCCCGGGTGCAGGATCGCGGTCGCCCAGCACACCAGGCCGCCGTCGGCGTGACCGACGAGCACGGCATCGGTGTACCCGAGCGCGCGGACGAGACCGGCGATGTCCGCGGACAGCGTCCAGCCGTCGTAACCGCGCGGTGGCTTGTCAGTGTCGCCGTAGCCGCGCAGGTCCACCGCGACGGCCCGGAAGCCGGCCTCGGCGAATGCGATCAACTGGTGCCGCCACGTCCACCACAGGTCGGCGAAGCCGTGCAGGAACACGACCAGCGGGGCATCGGGATCGGTGGGACCGATCTCGGCGGCGTGCAGCCGGATTCCGTTCGCATGGACATCACGATGCGTCCACGGCCCGGGATACCGGACCGTGGACGGATCGGGAAGGGACACTGCCTCGAGCACGGTCGCGGCTCAGCGTGCGTGCCGGGGACCGCCGGCGGGGGACGGCTCCTCGTGTAGCGGCAGGACGGACCGGGCCTGCTTGAGCGAGTCGATCGTCTTGTTCGGCGCGCGCACCTTGCGCACCCGCATGTAGCCGATCAGGGCGAAGATCGCCGTCACCACCACCATGATCAGGAAGACGATGAGGAACGCCAGCCACCGCGCGACCCACACGTCGAGCAGTTCGGCGAGGAAGAAGAAGAAGAAGAACGAGCTGAAGATCAGCACCGCGAGCGCGAGGATGAAGAACAGGCTGCCCTGCAGGCCCTTCTTGACCTCTCCGGTGACCTCGGCCTTCGCGAGTTCGACCTCGGCGCGGAACAGCGTCGACACCTGCGCGGTCGCGTCACGGACCAGGTCTCCGATGCTGGCGTCCTTGGGAGTCGGGGCGGCGACTTCTGTCAGCGGGATGGACGAGATGCTTGTCGGTGCGCCGTCGCTTGGCTTCCGATTCCCGTTCGTGACGCTCACTTGTCGACCCCTCCAATTGTCTCGTCCGGTTGACGGTGGGCTCGCCCACGCCGTAACAGTAGCGTCGAACCCAGCATCGATGCGATCAATGATGTGACGAGGACCGCGGCCTTTGCGGTGTCCGCCTGATCTCCGTTCCCGAGCGAGAGTTCGGCGATGAGCAGGCTGACGGTGAATCCGATCGCTCCGAGGGTCGCGAGGGCGAACAGATCCTTCCAGTGCAGTCCGGTCGGGCGGGACGCGATCCCGAGCCGGATCGCGACCCACGACGTACCGAAGATACCGATGATCTTGCCTGCGAGCAGCCCCACCACGATCGACAGGCCGACCGGTGTCGTGAACACCGCGCGGAGGGCCTCCGCGCCGAGCGGTACCCCGGAGGCGAACAGCGCGAATATCGGCACACACAGGCCGGCCGACCACGGCTGGATGCGATGTGCCAATCGCTCGGCGGGCGCTGCGGATTCGCCCGGATCGGTGTGCACGCGGGTGAGCAACCCGAGCAGCACCCCGGCGATCGTCGCGTGGATCCCGGACTGGTGCACGGCGTACCAGGTCAGGAGGGCGAGCGGCACGTACAGCAGGGGAGTGGTCACGCGCCGGCGCTGGGCGTACCAGTAGACGACGGCGCAGGCCACGGTCGCGGCCAGCCAGAGCAGCGAGATCGACGAGGTGAACAGGATCGCGATCAGTCCGATGCCGATGAGGTCGTCGACCACTGCGAGGCTGAGCAGGAACACCCGGGCGCTGGTGGGGATTCGCGATCCGGTCAGCGCGAGCACGCCCAGCGCGAAGGCGATGTCGGTGGCCACCGGGATCGCCCAGGCGCGTTCGAGACCGGGGGTTCCCCAGCCGATCGTCGCGGCGATGGCGGCCGGCAGGACGACGCCGCCGACCGCGGCGAGCACCGGCAGCAGGGCCTTCTTCCGATCGGCCAATTCGCCGACGACGAGTTCGCGTTTGAGTTCGAGGCCGGCGATGAAGAAGAACACGGCGAGCAGGCCGTCCTGGGCCCAGGTGCCGACGGTGAGATTCAGGTGAAGGGACGCGGGTCCGACGGTGAAGTCCCGCAACGCCTCGTAGGACGGCGCCAGCGGCGAGTTCGCCCACGCGACCGCGATCGCGGCGACGGCCAGCAGGATCGAACCGCCGACGGTCTCGGTGCGGAGGTACCGGGTGAGTTCCCTGCTCCAGGATGCGGAATCGGACGTCTGCGACACGGGTCCCTCTCGTTCGGAAATCGGTACGGCTGCGACTCGCCGACCAGACTTCCCGGCACACCTCCGGCCGATCCTAGCGGTGACCGGCGTCTCGATCCCAAACGGCCAATTTGCTTCGCTAAGGAAATTGGGTGTTCAATTTCCTACTAATTGGGATGACTCTCCCACAATGTGACTTTTGGAGCGAGTTTTGTGAGCACTACCCTCGACGTGGACCGGCACGACGACGACAGGGTCGCGGGAGTACCCCGCCGGCGAATCGTCGTCGCGAGCCTGATCGGCACATCCATCGAGTTCTACGACTTCTACATCTATGCGACCGCCGCGGTCTCCGTGTTCCCGCACCTGTTCTTCCCGAAGGGCAACGAGACGACCGCACTGCTGGCCTCCCTCGCGACCTTCGGTATCGCCTTCGTTGCGCGCCCGATCGGCTCCGTGTTGTTCGGTCACTTCGGGGACCGCATCGGACGCAAGGCGACGCTGGTGGGTTCGCTGCTCACCATGGGCATCGCGACGTTCCTCATCGGGGTGCTGCCGACCTACCACCAGGTGGGTCTGCTCGCCCCCATGCTGCTTGCGCTGATGCGCTTCTGCCAGGGCATCGGCCTCGGCGGTGAATGGTCCGGCGCGGCACTCCTTGCGACCGAGACCGCGAAGCCCGGCAAGCGCGCGTGGGCCGCGATGTGGCCGCAGCTCGGCGCCCCGATCGGATTCGTCTTCGCCAACGGGCTGTTCCTGATCATGACGCTGCTGCTCGGCCACGACAATTCCGATCCGGACCTGTCCAGCGCGTTCCTCGAGTGGGGCTGGCGCGTGCCGTTCCTGCTCAGCGCCGTCATGGTGATCATCGGTCTCTACGTTCGCCTCAAGCTCGAGGAGACCCCGGTCTTCGCGAAGGCCGTCGCCGACGGCAAGAAGGTGAAGACCCCGCTCGTCGAGGTGTTCAAGAGCAGCTGGCGGCAGCTGATCATCGGCACCTTCGTGATGCTCGCGACCTACACGCTCTTCTACATCATGACCACCTGGGTGCTGAGCTTCGGCACCGGCAAGACACCCGCCCAGGGCGGCACCGGCGCAGGCTTCCAGTACTCGGACTTCCTGGTCCTGCAACTCGTGGCCGTGCTGTTCTTCGCCGCGGCGATCCCGGTCTCCGGCATCCTCGCCGACCGCTACGGGCGCCGGTCCACCCTGCTCGTCGTCACCGGCACGATGATGGTGTTCGGCCTGTGCTTCGGCCTGCTGCTGGACGGCGACGCCATGGGCTCTGCGCGCATGCTGTTCTTCCTGATCCTCGGCATGCTGCTGATGGGTTTCACGTTCGGCCCGCAGTCGGCGATCCTGCCGGAGCTGTTCCCCACGAACGTGCGCTACACCGGATCGGGCATCGCCTACAACGTGTCCAGCATTCTCGGCGCGGCGGTGGCCCCCTTCATCGCGACCTGGCTCGCCACGACGTACGGCGTCGGCTGGGTGGGTGTGTATCTGCTGGCCGCCGCGGTGCTGACGTTCGTCGCGTTGCTCGCGGTGCGCGAGACCAAGGACGCCTCCCTCGACGAGGTCTGATCGTCCACACACGTAATCGGCCCCCGGTCCGCACGGACCGGGGGCCGAAGTGCATGCGGAGCTAACCGATCCGCTGCCCGCAGTTCGAACAGAAGTTCTCGGTGCCGCGGCGCTCGGTGCCGCAGGACGGGCAGAACCGGGCGCCCTGCGCCGCCGGTGCGGGAGCGGTGGGCGGGACCTCGTAGCCCGGGGCTCCCTGCTGCGGCTGAGGTGCGTAGCCGCCGGGCGCGGTGGGCGGCGTGAAACCTGCGGGCGGAGCACCGAACCCACCGGGCGCGCCCGGCTGCGGAACCGGTCCGGCCGGGCCGGTCGGCGGAACAGGTCCACTGCCGGGAGCCCCGTGGAATCCGGCCGCGGCCGCGGCCGGGGCCGGGGTGCGGCGGCTGCGCATGAGCAGGAACCCGCCGAGCCCGGCGATCAGCAGGACCGCGGCAGCGGCGCCGCCGAGGATCAACGGCAGTTTCGACGACGAGGACGACGAGGACGACGCGGCATCGCCGTGCTGCTCGCGCAGACGGACGGCGTCGGACTTGATCGCCGAGATGCCGGGATATTCGGGAGACATGGCGAGGACCGAGTCGAAGCCCTCGATGGCCTCGGTGTAGCGCCCCTCGTAGTACGCGGCGAGGGCGTCGCGGTAGCGCTCGTCGGCGGGGCCCAGCTGGGAGGTGATACCGCGGGCGGCGAGCAGTTCCTCCAGGCCACTCGACGGCGCGATGAAGTTGAACGCCTGGCTTTCACCCGAGGGGCCGAAGCTGTTCACGCCGATGACCCGGCCCTCGAGATCGACCGTCGGGCCGCCGCTCATGCCGCCCGACAGGGCCGCGTCGGTTTCGTAGAACGGGACCGTGCCGGAGGTCTTCTTCGCGCTGACCTTGCCGCTCTTGTTGGTCGGTTCGAGGCTGGGGTCGGTGACCTTCTCGGTGCTGCCGGGGAATCCGACGGACAGCACGGGCGTGCCGATCGCGACGTCGTCGTCGGTCGCGAGCAGCGCGGCGGGCAGGTCGTCGCGCTGCACCTTGAGCAGTGCGACGTCGCCCTGTTCGAGCGGGCGGTACTCGATGACGTTGGCGGGCAGGCGAGTTCCCGAGGTGCCTTCGCCGAACAGCACCGCGATCTCGAGGGTCGGGTCGGATCCGCCCTTCTCGCCCTCGACGGTGAAGCTGCCGTCGACGAACGCGGCGAGCTCTTCGGGAGCCCAGTCCATGTTCGCGGCGTAGATGTCGCCGAACGCGGCGTCGAGGAGCATGCTCCGGACGTCGTCCACGCAGTGCCCGGCCGTCGCGACCCACCCGTCGGGGTTCACCACGAAGCCCGTGCAGGTCCAGCTGGCCTGGTAGGGCGCGGTGTCGAACAGCTCGCCGTCCGGCATGCGGATCCACCCGGTCGTCGTGCCCTCGAGGTACACGGTGGCGGGGCGGATCAGGGCAGCTGCGCGTTGCTCCGGGTTGGCCGCCGGGCGGGTGCTCGTGTCCTGTGCGAGTGCGGCGCCCGGGGATGCGCTGAGGAGGCCGAGCGCAAGTACCGAGCACGCGGCGAACCGGCGTGAGAAGCGGTGTCCTGATCCGGACATGGGTCCTCCGAAGAGACAGTGAGGGTGTGACGTAGGCGAACCCGGCCCACAACAATGTGAGCCTTGGTAACCATTGCGGGACAACGGCGTTCGATTGCCGACACAGAGTATGCCGAGGAGGGGATCGGGCGAAACAGGCAAAATGAATAGTGGTTCAGATGCTAAACCCGAATGGAAGAAGTCTGTGAAAAGTCATCGGTAACGCGGCGGAAAATGAGTACAAATACGCAGACGCGGCCCGCTCCGAAGAGCGGGCCGCGTCGTGCGGAGGTGCCGGCAGTGGCTACTTGTTGATTCCGCGGATGGCTTCGAACACGGCCGGATCGACGAGGGTCGAGGTGTCGCCGAGTTCACGGCCCTCGGCGACGTCGCGCAGCAGGCGGCGCATGATCTTGCCGGAGCGGGTCTTCGGCAATTCCGGCACGACCGAGATCTGCCGTGGCTTGGCGATCGGGGAGATCTCCACCGCCACGTGATCGCGCAGTTCCTTCACGAGCGTGTCGCCGGTGTTCTCCACGTTCTCGCGCAGGATCACGAACGCGACGATGCCCTGGCCGGTGGTCTCGTCGGAGGCGCCGACGACCGCGGCCTCGGCGATGGCCGGGTGCGACACGAGCGCGGACTCGACCTCCGAGGTGGAGATGCGGTGGCCGGAGACGTTCATGACGTCGTCGACGCGGCCGAGCACCCACAGCGCGCCGTCCTCGTCGTAACGGGCACCGTCACCGGCGAAGTACCAGCCCTGCTCGGCGTACCGGGACCAGTAGGTCTCCTTGTAGCGCTCCATGTCGCCCCAGATGCCGCGCAGCATCGACGGCCACGGCTGGTCGAGCACCAGATAGCCGTTGCCGCCCTCGCCGAGTTCGTGGGCCTCGTCGTCGACGATCTTCGCCGAGATGCCGGGCAGCGGCGCCATCGCCGAACCGGGCTTGGTGGCGGTCAGGCCCGGCAGCGGGGAGATCATGATCGCGCCGGTCTCGGTCTGCCACCAGGTGTCGACGATCGGGGCCTTGCCGGCGCCGATGACCTCCCGGTACCAGCGCCACGCCTCCGGGTTGATCGGCTCACCGACCGAGCCGAGCAGCCGGATCGACGACAGGTCGTGGGCGTCGGGAATCTGGCGGCCCCACTTCATGAACGTGCGGATCAGCGTCGGGGCGGTGTAGTAGATCGACACCCCGTACTTCTCGATGATCTCGAAGTGCCGGTGCTCGGTCGGCGAGTTCGGGGTGCCCTCGTAGACGACCTGCGTGGCACCGTTGCTCAGCGGCCCGTACACGATGTAGGTGTGGCCGGTGACCCAGCCGATGTCCGCGGTGCACCAGTACACGTCCTGACCCGGCTTGTGGTCGAAGACGTTGTGGTGCGTGTACGACGCCTGGGTGAGGTAGCCGCCGGAGGTGTGCACGATGCCCTTGGGCTTACCGGTGGTGCCCGAGGTGTACAGGATGAACAGCGGGTGTTCGGCGTCGAACGGCTGCGGGGTGTGCCGATCGGAGGCCTTCTCGACGGTCTCGTGCCACCACAGGTCCCGGCCGTCGGTCCAGTCGACGTCGATGCCGGTGCGCTTGACGACGAGCACGTGCTCGATCGACTCCGCCCCCGCGACCGCTTCGTCGGCGGCGGACTTGAGCGGGGCAGGGGCGCCGCGGCGCCACTGGCCGTCGACGGTGACCAGCAGCTTGGCCTGCGCGTCGTCGATGCGCGAGCGCAGCGCCGAGGCGGAGAAGCCACCGAAGACCACCGAATGCGTCAGGCCCAGGCGCGCGCAGGCGAGCATGGACACGATCGCCTCGGGGATCATCGGCATGTAGATCGCGACGCGGTCGCCGGCGACCAGACCCAGCTCGGTGAAGGTGTTCGCGGCCTTGGAGACCTCGGCGAGCAGATCGTTGTAGGTGATCGCCCGGGAATCGCCGGGTTCACCCTCGAACAGGATGGCGACACGGTCGCCGTTGCCGGCTTCCACGTGCCGGTCCACGCAGTTGTAGGCGACGTTCAGCTGTCCGCCGACGAACCACTTCGCGACCGGGGCGTCGGACCAGTCCAGCACCTCGCTCCACGGCGTCGCCCAGTCCAGACGCTTGGCCTGGGTGTCCCAGAATGCGAGGCGGTCGGCGTCGGCGGCAGCCTGCAACTCGGGACCGGCGTTGGCGGTCGCGGCGAATTCCGCGCTCGGCGGGAACACCTGCTGTTCATGGTCCTGGGCTGCACTCGTCATGATGCCGGGGCCTCTTTCCGGGATGTGCGAAATGAATCGGGCTCAAGTGAGAGTAGTCACCTGTGACGGGGATCGCATCGTTGCATCCACTTGCAACCTGGTCACTTGCGCCGATCGGTCGGTGTCGCGCGACGGATGGTCGGCTGCGTCGACGAACGGACCGCCGACCGGTATCGGACCCCGGACCGGTAGCGTCCACAGACGTGACGGACCCGCTGCAGCCCCTTCTCGACCTGCCCGGAGTGCGCGACGCCGCCGATCGAGCGCGCGACGCGCTCGCCGAGGTGCACCGGCACAAGACCAACCGGCGCGGCTGGCCGAACACCGCCGCGGAGGCATCGGTGCGCGCGGCGCGGGCCTCGGCCGCGATCGACGGCGGCTCGATGGAGCTGCCGCAGCCGGGCGAGGCCGGTGACCCCATCCTGGCCGGCGCACTGCGGGTCGCGCAGGCGCTCGACGGGGACAGCCTCGGCATACTGGTCGCGACGTGGAAGCGGGCTCCGCTGCAGGCCCTCGCGCGACTGCATCTGCTCGCTGCGGCGGACCTGGTGGACGATCCGGAATCGCTGGGTCGTCCCCGGACGGATCCCGGAATCGGGGAACGGCTCGACGCCCTCGCGCAGCTGGTGACCGGAGGGACCCGTGTGCCCGCTCCGGTTCTCGCAGGCGTCGTGCACGGTGAACTGTGCACGCTGCGCCCGTTCGGTGTCGCCGACGGGGTGATCGCGCGCGCCGCCTCCCGGCTCGTGTGCGTCTCGACCGGTCTCGACCCCCACAACCTCGGGGTGCCGGAGGTGACCTGGATGCGCCGCGTCCCGGCCTACCGCGAGGGCATCGCCGCCTTCGGGCAGGGCACCGCGGAGGGTGTCGGCAACTGGCTGCTGTTCTGCTGCGTCGCCCTCGAGTCCGGTGCCCGCGAGGCGACGTCGATCGCCGACGCGTTCGCCGGCTGAGCCACCCGGGGCCCGGTCAGTGTGGTGCCGGGGCGTAGACGGTCATCCATTTCGGGTGTAGCCGGTAGTAGACCACGTCGTTGTCCCAGTCGAACATGTCCTCGCCGTAGAACGACTTGAAATAGGCGAGCAGTTCGGGCCAGTCCGCGGCCGGTTCGGCGTCGGGCGGGGTGAGGATCTCCACCGTGCCGTGTGTGAAGACGCCCAGTTCCTCACCGCGAAGATGAGCGACGCTGGCGGCGGGCCGCGCGGCGAGGTGACGGGCCTTGGCGGCGCTGCGCGCGGTGCCGAAGTGCCACTTGCCGTGGAGGAAGTGCCCGTCCACGCCGCTGATCCGGGGTTCGCCGCACGCCGTCACGGTGGACAGGGCGAGCGTGCACATGCCGGTGAGGACTCGGGTGAGTTGCTCGGCGGTCAGTGTGCTCTCGCGGTTGATGATCGACCGCAGGTGCGCGGTGGACCGGGCGAGGGACGCGTCCAGGAGAGCCTGAAGTTCGGCGAGTTCTTCCGGTGTTTCCTGCATGGGGGCACCTTGTCCGTGATCGGCTGCTGTCGCGGCCGGCGCTCGGCGTCGGTCCGCGAGACCATGCTCGCATCGGATGCTGACACCCTGTGTCAAGAATGCATGGACGTGCGATCCCCGGTCGGGACGTCGCCCCGGGCTTCGGAAGTCGCTGCGGCGCAGGAGAGTTCTGTCGCAGCGAGGCCTTGCACGAAGGAGTCTCCACATGCGAAGCGGGTGGCGCCGCCGACTTGCGTCGGTGTCGCCACCCGCTAGCACGGATCGCCGTGTTACGCATGCGTGCTGGAATGGGTTGTGTGTCAACGACCTCGGCGATGACTCGGGTTTCGCAAGTTCGCCCTCGCAACGGGTGCGAGGAGGTTCGCTCGCGACGCCCCGGATCTCGCAGGTCCACAACGCTTTTGCCCTTATAGTGGCATCGGCTCCGCGTGGGTACTCGGTGTCCGTGCTGGGAAGTCGGTACGGGAGATCGAACCTTCTCTTCCGATTCGCTCTTGGCCTTCCGGCTTCCGTAACACCATTTCTACCCTCTGTTGCCGGGGTCGGCAAGCCCCATTTTCGGGTCGATTTCCGCTGGTGTCCGGCCCTGATCTAGCGCCGCCGGCGCAGGACGGAGTAGGTGGCGGCGCCTGCGAGCAGGGCCGTCGCGGAAACGATCATGCCGACCGTGAGCAACCCGCGACCGCGGATGGTCAGGCGCCGCAGCAGCGGCACGGGCTTGACGAAAGTCAGTACGGGCCAACCTCTTTCCGTTGCGACCCGGCGCAGCGTCCGGTCCGGGTTGACCGCTCGGGGGTATCCGACCGCCTGCAGCATCGGGATGTCCGTCGACGAGTCGGAGTATGCGTAGCTGCGCGCCAGGTCGTAGCCGTATCGCTCGGCCAGTTCCTTCATCGCCGTGACCTTCTCCTCGCCGAAGCAATAGAACTCGAGTTCGCCGGCGTACCGTCCGTCGACGATGCGCATCCGGCTCGCGGTGCTGTGCGACGCGCCGAGTGCTTCGGCGATCGGGGCGACGACCTCCTCCCCGGACGCCGAGATCACGACCACGTCGTGTCCGCGCAGTTTGTGGTCGGCGATGAGGTCCGCGGCCTCCTGGAACACCAGGGGATCGACGATCTCGTGCAGCGTCTCGGCGACGATCGATTTGATCTGCTCGACGTTCCAGCCCTCGCACATCGCCGCGATGTACGCGCGCATCCGTTGCGCCTGATCGTGGTCGGCGCCGGACAGCAGGTACAGGAACTGGGCGTAGGTGTTCTCGATGACCGTGCGACGGTTGAGCAGCCCCTGATCGAAGAACGGCCGGCTGAACGCCAGGACGCTGGACTTCGCGATGACGGTCTTGTCCAGGTCGAAGAACGCGGCGATGCGACCCGCCTCGGAGGGCCGTGGTGTCTCGTCGGTCACCGCACCACAATAGGCCGCTGATCCGCGTTTCGGCCGGTCCTCGGTACCTCGGTCCCACTGAATGTTTCAACTTGCAAATAGTCGAGCGGCCCGGTGTAGTATCGCAAATACCTGGGCGCAACCAGGCTGTGTTCAGCCCGACCCCCCGGGGCTGAACACGACGGCCCTCGCCTCCTCCCCCCTGGCGAGGGTCGTCCCGTATCCGAATGTCTTTCGGTTTCGCCGCGCGCGTCCGCGGCCGGGAAGTTGTCCACAGGCGCCCGGTTCATCCACAGATTCGCCCCCCGCCCCGAAAACCGTCTTCCGCGTCTCGGTGCTTCCACGCACGCTGTCCGCATGAACGACGAGCGCACCGCACGAATCCTCGCGCTGATCTCCGACGGCACCCTGCTGGCCAGCCTGCGGCGCGTGGCCGCTGCATCCGACCGCGACCTCGACGACGCACCCGTCCCTCCGACACGGCGCAGCTGGGACGACGCCGGGCTCGTCGTCGTCGACCACGCCACCGCGGCGGCGATGGAGACGTTCCCGCGGCGGCGCGGCGTGGTTCTCGTCTGCTCGGGTGCCGCGGGGCTGGCGGATTGGCAGGCAGCGGCCGCGGTCGGTGCCGAACACGTGATCGCGCTTCCGGACGACGAGGTCGAACTGCTCGCGGTGATGGGTGCCGCGGCCGAACCGGACACCGGTGGGGGTCGCGTCGTCACCGTCGTCGGCGGGTGCGGAGGTGCCGGCGCCTCCACGTTCGCGGCGGCCCTGGCCTGGACCGCCGCCGACCGCGACGACCCGAACGTGCTGCTCGTCGACGGCGACCCCTTCGGCGGCGGCCTCGACGTGCTCACCGGCCTCGAAGACCGGCCCGGGGTGCGCTGGCCGGGACTGGCCGTCGAGGGCGGCCGGGTCTCCGCGCGGGCGTTGCGCGACGCCGTCCCGGACTGGGCGCCCGGGCTCGGCGTGCTCTCCACCGACCGCACCGCGTCCGGTGAACCGCCGTCGGCCGCGGTCACCGCCGTGCTCGACGCGGCGCGTCGATCCGGAACGGTGGTCGTGTGCGACGTTTCGCGCAGCGTCGGCCCGGCCGCGGAGGCGATGGTCGCCGCGGCCGATCTGGTCGTCCTGATCACCCCGGCGCGGGTGGGCGGTGCGCTCGCGGCGGCACGGACCGCCGAATGGGCGGGGGCGCGAAACCCGAACACGGGTCTCGTGGTGCGCGGGCCCGCGCCGGGTGGGCTCCGCGGCGCCGACGTCGCCGCCGTCGTCGGGATCCCGTTGCTCGCCGCGATGCGGGCCCAGCCCGGTCTCGCCGAAGCCCTCGAACACGGTGGGCTGCGGGTCCGGCGCCGCTCGCCCCTCACCACCGCGGCCGACGCGGTGCTCGCCGTCGTCGGCCTCGACCGGGCGTCCTCGAGGTGGGCGGCATGAGCACCGTGCTGACCACCGACCTGCTCGACCGCGTGCGCGAACGCCTCGCGGGCGACCGCGCCGAACCGACCCCCGCGCGGGTCGCGGCGGCGTTGCGCGCCGAATCCGGTGGCGTGCTCGGAGACTCCGACCTGCTCACCGCCCTGCGGCACCTGCAGACCGAACTCACCGGGGCGGGACCGCTCGAGGCACTGCTGGCCGAACCCGAGGTCACCGATGTGCTCGTGACCGCCCCGGACCGCGTGTGGGTCGATCGTGGTGCGGGTCTGCAGCTCGCTCCCGTCACGTTCCCGGACGAGGCGTCGGTACGCCGGCTCGCCCAGCGCCTCGCGCTGTTCGCGGGGCGGCGGCTCGACGACGCCCAACCCTGGGTGGACGGCCGGTTGCCCGGACACGGCGAGTTCGGGGTACGGCTGCACGCCGTGCTCGCCCCCGTCGCCCAGGGCGGGACGTGCCTGTCCCTGCGCATCCTGCGGCCGGCCACGCAAGGCCTCGACGCGCTGCTCGCCAACGGCGCCGTGCAGCCGGACGCGTACCGGCTGCTGCGCCGCGTCGTCACGGCCCGGCTGGCGTTCCTCGTCGTGGGCGGCACGGGCGCAGGAAAGACAACGCTCCTCGCGGCGATGCTCGGCGCCGTCGACCCGGGCGAACGGATCGTCTGCGTCGAGGACGCCGCCGAACTCGCACCCACCCACCCGCACGTGGTCCGGCTCGTCGCCAGACCCCCGAACGTCGAGGGCGTCGGTGAGGTCACCGTGCGCGACCTGGTCCGGCAGGCCCTGCGGATGCGACCCGACCGCATCGTCGTCGGGGAGGTGCGCGGCGGCGAGGTCGTCGACCTGCTGACCGCGCTCAACACCGGACACGACGGCGGCGCCGGCACGGTCCACGCGAACTCCCCGGACGAGGTTCCGGCCCGACTCGAGGCCCTCGCCGCGCTCGGCGGACTCGACCGAGCCGCGCTGCACAGCCAGCTGGCCGCGGCCGTGCAGGTGATCCTGCACGTCGATCGGGCGCCCGACGGCACTCGCCGGCTCGTCGAGATCGGGGTCGTCGAGCGCGATCCGGCCGCGGGGGTCCTCGTCGTGCCCGCGTGGACGGCCGTGCACGGGCCGGACGCCGGGATGGAACGGCTCGAGCGGTACTTCCGGCGGCGGGCATGACCGTCGCCGCGGTGTGCCTTGCGGTCGCGGTGCTGGTCGCCCCCGGGCCGATCGCCCGGCACCGTCTCCGGTCGGCCACCGGCACCGAACCCGCTGCAGCACGGCGGGTCGGGTCGCCTCTGGTGATCGGCGCGTCCACCGCCGTCGTGGTGGCGCTGGTCGTCGGTGTCGCGGTCGCGCTGGCCACGTCGATCGTCGTTGCGACCGCGGTGTGGCGGATGCGCACCCGTCGTCGTGCCCGGGCGGCGGACGCCGACCAGCGGATGCTGCTGGGCGCCCTCGAAACCGTCATCGCCGAACTGCGGGTGGGCAACCACCCGGCCGAGGCGTGCGCGGTCGCTGCGCAGGAGAGCGGTGGTCCGGCCGCCGACGCGTTCCGCGTCGCTGCCGCTCGCGCCCGTCTCGGCGGATCGGCGGCGGACGGACTGCGCGGTGCCACATCCGGTCCGCTCGGCGCACAGCTGGAGCGCGTCGCGGCGGCGTGGGCCGTCTCCGACCGGCACGGGCTCGCACTCGCGGAACTGCTCTCGGCGACGCGCACCGACCTGCTCGGACGGATCCGGCTGCGGGCACGCACCGAAGCGGGACTGGCCGGGGCCCGCGCGACCGCGACCGTGCTCGCCGGGCTGCCCGCGCTCGGTGTCGCACTCGGGCAGGCGATGGGTGCCGCACCGATCGCGGTGCTGCTCGGAGGTGGCCTCGGTGGCGCGCTCCTCGTGTTCGGTACCGGCCTGGCGTGCGCGGGTCTGCTGTGGACCGACCGCATCTCGGCGCGGGTGGCGTCGTGATCGCGGTCGGGGCGCTGTGCCTCGCGGCGGCGGTGCTGGTTCTGCCGGAGACCGGTCGCGGCCGCCTGCGCCGGGTCGTGCAGCCGCCCGGCGACGAATCCGCGACCGTGCTTGCGGCGGAAGAGGATCCGCACGCCGTTCCGGCGACGCTGGATCTGCTCGCGGCGTGCCTGCGCGCGGGTCTGCCCACCGCCACCGCCGCCCGCGCCGTCGCGGAGTCGGCGCCGCCGGGCCTGGCCGATGCGCTGCGGCGTGGTGCCGATCGGCTGCAGCTCGGTGCCGACCCTGCCGAGGCCTGGCACGGGCTCGGCGACGACGAAGTGCTCGAAGCGTTCTCGCGGGCTGCACGACGATCCGCCAAGTCCGGTGCGCCGCTGTCGGGCATCGTCGCCGAACTCGCCGAACGCGGTCGCGCCGAAGCGGAGGACCGGGCGGCCGCCGCGATCGAACGGGCCGGAGTGCTCGTCAGCGGACCGCTCGGCCTGTGTTTCCTGCCGGCGTTCGTGTGCCTGGGCATCGTCCCGGTCGTGATCGGACTGGCGGGGAAGGTCCTCTCGGGAGGACTGCTGTGAGACATCGGCGCGGACGGTCCGTGCCGGTCGGAGGGGAGAAATCATGTTCACCAACGGAATTCGAAACGTACGTGATCGGCTCGCGGGGGCCGTGGCCGACGAGGACGGCATGTCGACCGCCGAATACGCGATCGGCACGATCGCGGCCGCGGCGTTCGGGGCCGTGCTCTACACGGTCGTCACCGGCGACAACATCGTCTCCGCGCTGACCGGCATCGTCGAGCGCGCCCTGAACACCGCGGTGTGAGCGGCTCCGGGGAAGAGGGCGGGGTGACCGTCGAGGCGGCGATCACCCTCGCCGCGCTGGTGTCGGTTCTCGTGCTCTGTCTCGGTGCGGTGCTGTGCGTTTCGCATCAGTTCCGCTGCCAGGACGCGGCCCGGGAGGCCGCCCGGCTGGCTGCGCGCGGTGACGAGGCACGGGCGGTCGAGACGGCCGCCCGGGTCGCGCCACCGAACGCGCGGATCACGCTGCGCGAGGATGGGGATCTCGTCGTCGCGGTGGTGTCGGTGACGGGGCCGTTGCTGCCGCTGGTGACGCTGACCGCCGAGGCCGTCGCGGTCCGCGAACCGGAACCGGTGCCGTGAGTGCACTGCGGGACGACCGGGGCAGCGCAACGATCGTCGGGTGTTTCCTCATGGCCGCGCTCGTCGTCGTGACCGCGACGCTGGTGCACATCGGGTCGGCCGTGGCGTCGCGGCATCGGGCGCAGGCGGCGGCCGATCTGGCGGCGCTGGCCGTCGCGGTCGCCCTCGACCGGGGGAGCGACCGGGCGTGCGAGCAGGCCGAACGGATCGCCACGCACATGCGGGTCCGGGTGCGGGAGTGCTCGGTCGACGGGTGGGACGCGGTCGTCGAGGTCGCCGCGGAGGTGACGTCGGCGCTCCCGGCTAAGGGGGAGGCGGTGGCGATCGCGCGGGCCGGTCCGGCCGGTCAGGGCTCGTCCGCGAGCGCGGTGAGGACCGCACCGAGCAGCGCGATCGCCCCGGCCTTGTCGAGCGGGTCGTTGCCGTTGCCGCACTTGGGGGAGTAGACGCACGACGGGCAGCCGGTGGCGCATTCGCAGGCGAGGACCGCGTCGCGGGTGGCGGTGAGCCATCGGGTGATCCGGCTGTGCCCGCGCTCGGCGAACCCGGCGCCGCCGGGGTGCCCGTCGTACACGAACACGGTCGGCAGCCCGGTGTCGGCGTGCAGTGCGGTGGACACCCCGCCGATGTCGCCGCGGTCGCAGGTCGCGACGAGCGGGAGCAGGCCGATGGCCGCGTGCTCGGCGGCGTGCAGTGCACCGGGGACGCGTTCGGCTCCGATCCCGGCGCGCTCGAGCAGTTCGGGTGTGACGGTGTACATCACGGCCCGGGTCGGCAGGGTCTGCGGCGGCATGTCCAGGGGAATCTGGTCCAGGACCTCACCGGAGGGGAGGCGCCGCAGATAACCGATCACCTGATGCGTCACCTCCACCCGCGCGAACGTGACGGTGACGTCGCCCGCGGTGCGCTGTTCGTCGACGGAGGTGATGGTGATGTCGGTCAGTTCCCGGGCGAACGTGGACCATTCGGGGTCCTCCGCGTGCACGAGGGCCACGCCGTCGTCGAGGTACAGCTCGTCGACGACGAACGATTCGCCCTGGTGCAGGTGCACCGCGCCCGGATGCACGGTCGCGGGAGCGCGGCCGGCGTCGACGGTGCCGAGCATCCGGCCGGTGTCGGCCTCGACGATCGCGATCTGGCTGCCGATCCCGCCGCGGATGTCGAGGCCGGCGTGCGGGTCGGTGTCGGGGGTGACGAACCAGCCGTGCGGGCGCCGGCGGATCAGGCCCTGCGCGGCGAGGTCGGCGAGCACGTCCTCCGCCCCGAACTCGGCGACCTCCGCGTCGGTGAGCGGCGCCTCCAGCGCGGCACACAGCAGTTGCGGACCCAGCACGTACGGATTCGCCGGATCGGTGACGGTCGCCTCGACGGGTGTGCCGAGCAGCGCCTGCGGATGATGCACGAGATAGGTGTCGAGCGGGTCGTCGCGGGCGACGAGCACCACCAGCGACCCGGCGCCGCGCCGGCCGGCACGGCCACCCTGCTGCCGGAACGACGCGACCGTCCCGGGGAAACCGGCGACGACGACCGCGTCGAGCCCGGCGATGTCGACGCCGAGCTCGAGCGCGTTGGTGGTCGCGACGCCGAGCAGGCGACCGTCGGCGAGGGCCGCCTCGAGCTCGCGGCGGTCCTCGGCCAGGTATCCGGCGCGGTAGGCGGCGACCCGGTCGACCAGGTCCGGGGCGGAGGCGGCGAGCAGTCGGCGCGCGGCGATCGCGGTCGATTCGGCGCCGTGCCGGGACCGCACGAACGCGAGCGTGCGGGCTCCTTCCACGACGAGATCGGCGAGCAGGCGCGCGGCTTCGCTGCCGGCGGCGCGGCGCACGGGTGCACCGTGTTCCCCGGTGACGTCGGTGAGCAGCGGTGGTTCCCACAGGGCGACGGTGCGCGGACCGGACGGGGAGCAGTCCTCGGTCACCTCCCGGCAGGGCGCACCGATCAACCGGGACGCGGCCGCACCCGGCTCCGCCGTCGTCGCCGAGGCCAGCACGAACACCGGATGCGCGCCGTAGTGCGCCGCGATCCGCCGCAGCCGCCGCAGGATCAGGGCGACGTGGGAGCCGAACACGCCGCGATAGGCGTGGCACTCGTCGACGACGACGTACCGCAGCCGTTTGAAGAACCGGCTCCAGCGGCCGTGGCCGGGAAGCAGACCGAGATGCAGCATGTCGGGGTTGGTGAAGATCCAGCGCGAGTGGGCACGGGCCCACTGGCGGAGTTCGGTCGAGGTGTCGCCGTCGTAGGAACACGGGCGCACGCTCGCCAGAGCCGGATCCGCGCAGGTCAGCTCCGTGGCCGCGCGCAACTGGTCGGCGCCGAGCGCTTTCGTCGGCGACAGGTACAGAGCCGTCGCGTGGGGATCCTCGCTCAGGGCGGTGAGCACCGGCAGTTGGTAGGTGAGAGATTTTCCCGACGCGGTTCCGGTGGACAGCACGACGTGGCTGCCTTCCGCGGCGAGGGTCGCGGCGACGGCCTGGTGTTTCCAGGGCCGGTCGATTCCGCACTCGCGCATCACGCGCACCACCGGTTCGGCGACCCAGTCCGGCCACTCGCTGTGGATCGCCTTGCGCGCGGGAAGCTGCGCGGTGTGGGTGAGCGGGTGCTCGCTCGCGGGGGTGCCCTCGAGGATCCGGTCGAGCAGTTCGTCACCGAAACCCACGGTCGCGTCGGGGGACGGACGGTGGTGCGGGGTGGTCACGGTGTGCTCCGAGGGTCGGGTGGGGCCGATGTTCAGCGTAGGCCCAACGGTCCTGGTTCGGTCGGGGTGGTGGGTCGTTCCGGGCAGTAGTATCGACAACAAAAGGTCGGCAAATTTCCCGCGTGCTGTAACAAGATCAGAAATTCGGGCGATTTGTACGCCCTCCCACTGTTGTGCGCGCCGGGTTCGTGGTTGACTGACACCGGTCGCAGCTTCTGTGTTCGTTGACTTGAGAAAGTGCACGCTCGCAGGATCGAGGTTGCGAGCGCGGTGCTTTGCTCTTCCACATGGGGGGATCAAGAAAGTACAGCGGTCGGAACCGGCCCGGTGGACCGCGCACCCGGCGGCCCACCGAATCCGGTGTTAGGAAAGAGAAGGAAAAGCATGGCACAGGGCACTGTGAAGTGGTTCAACGCGGAGAAGGGCTTCGGCTTCATCGCTCCCGAAGACGGCTCCGCCGACGTGTTCGTCCACTACTCCGAGATCCAGGGCTCCGGCTTCCGCACCCTGGAGGAGAACCAGCGAGTCGAGTTCGAGGTGGGCCAGGGCACCAAGGGCCCGCAGGCCACCGGTGTGCGCGCTCTCTGATAGTTCGCAGCGCGAACTACCAGGTGGATCTCGGTCCTCACGGATCGAAGCCTGAATTCGTCCCCTGTCACCGTCGGTGATGGGGGACGATCCATTTCTGTGCACGACCGATTCGTGCACGACCGGTCGCGCGACGCGCGGCGTGCTGAATGGGGAGGTGCCCGTGGTGGGACAACTGTCGATCTTCGGCGCCGAAACCGTACCGCCCGCGCTCACCGACCTCAGCGGACTGCTCGCCGCGCAGGGACAGGTGGTCGTGTCCGCCGGCAAGGCGCGCATCTCCGTGGTGGTCGACGAACGCTGGCGCGCCGACGCGATCGCCGAGCTGATGACGCAGGCCGGCCTCACGCCCGAGACCACCACCACCGACGAGGGACGCCCCCTCGTCCGGAGCGCCGCTGTCGAGGACCTCGTCCCGCTCGCCACGCAGTGGACCCGCGGAGCCGTCAAGGCCGTGCCGCCGGGCTGGGTGCCCGGGTCGCGGGCGCTGCGCGCGTGGGTGCTGGCCGCCGGCCGGATGGAGGTGGACGGCGAGCGGTATGTGCTGGGACTCGACCCGCACGCACCCGACACCCATCCGGTGCTCGCCCAGTCGCTGATGAGGGCCGGGATCGCTCCGACCCTGATCGGTACGCGCGGCACCGGACCGGGACTGCGGGTGTCCGGCCGCAGGCGTCTGACCAGGCTCGGAGAGAACATCGGCGAGCCCCCGGACGACCCCTCCGCGCGGTCGATGTGGCCCCACGTGACGGGCGACGATTTCGACAGGTGACGAGTCGGTCGCCGGTCATGTGCGACCCTGTGTGTGGCCGCGTCGGGGGGACGGGTCGGTATACATGTCCTTGAAGAAGCAGGCATGTCGACAACTAGGGAAGGTGCGGGCGGCACGGTGGCAGCACGGGACAAGAGCACGTCGGACGGCTCGTCGGGCACTCGTCGGCTCGTCATCGTCGAGTCTCCGACCAAGGCGAAGAAGATCGCGCCGTACCTCGGACGGGGCTACGTCGTCGAGGCGTCGGTCGGCCACATCCGGGACCTGCCGCGTGGCGCGGCCGACGTCCCGGCCAAGTACAAGGGTGAGCCGTGGGCCCGGCTCGGCGTGAACGTCGACCAGGACTTCGAAGCGCTGTACGTGGTCAGCCCGGAGAAGAAGTCCAAGGTCGCCGAGCTCAAGAGCCTCCTCAAGGACGCCGACGAGCTGTACCTCGCCACCGACCCCGACCGTGAGGGCGAGGCCATCGCCTGGCACCTGCTCGAAACGCTCAAGCCGAAGGTCCCGGTTCGCCGGATGGTCTTCCACGAGATCACCGAGCCCGCAATCCGGGCGGCTGCGGAGAACACCCGCGATCTCGACATCGACCTGGTCGACGCGCAGGAAACCCGCCGCATCCTCGACCGCCTGTACGGCTACGAGGTCAGCCCGGTGCTGTGGAAGAAGGTCATGCCGCGGCTGTCGGCGGGCCGCGTGCAGTCCGTCGCGACCCGCGTCATCGTGCAGCGCGAACGCGAGCGCATGGCGTTCACGTCCGCCGAGTACTGGGACATCGCCGCGACCCTCGACGCCGGCGCCGACGCCAGCCCCCGATCGTTCGGGGCGCGGCTGGTCGGTGTCGACGGAAGCCGCGTCGCGGTCGGCCGCGACTTCGGCCCGGACGGTCAGCTCAAATCCACCGGGGTGGCGGTGCTCGACGAGGCCCGCGCGCGGGCCTTGGCCGCCGCGCTCGAAGGCGCGGCGCTGGCCGTCACCTCCGCCGAGTCCAAGCCGTACAGCCGCAAGCCGTACGCACCGTTCATGACGTCGACGCTGCAGCAGGAAGCGGGCCGCAAGCTGCGGTTCTCGTCCGAACGGACGATGCGCATCGCGCAGCGGCTGTACGAGAACGGCTACATCACCTACATGCGTACCGACTCGACGACGCTGTCGGAGTCGGCCATCGCCGCGGCTAGGGCCCAGGCCACCCAGCTGTACGGGGCCGAGTACGTCAGTCCGAGCCCGCGGCAGTACACCCGCAAGGTCAAGAACGCGCAGGAAGTGCACGAGGCGATCCGCCCCGCCGGCGACGTGTTCGCGACGCCCGGCGAACTGCACTCGCGCCTGGACACCGACGAGTTCAAGCTCTACGAGCTGATCTGGCAGCGCACCGTCGCCTCGCAGATGGCGGACGCACGCGGCACCACGCTGACGCTGCGGATCACCGGTACCGCCGCGACCGGTGAGGAATGCGTGTTCTCGGCGTCCGGCCGGACCATCACGTTCGCCGGCTTCCTCAAGGCCTACGTCGAAAGCGTCGACGAGGAGGCCGGTGGCCAGTCCGACGACGCCGAGTCCCGGCTGCCGAACCTCAGCGAGGGGCAGTCCGTCACCGCGACGAAGCTCGACCCGGACGGACACTCGACGAACCCGCCCGCCCGCTACACCGAGGCCAGCCTGATCAAGGCACTCGAAGACCTCGGGATCGGCCGTCCGTCGACGTACGCGTCGATCATCAAGACGATCCTGGACCGCGGCTACGTCTACAAACGCGGCAGCGCACTCGTGCCGTCGTGGGTGGCCTTCGCGGTGATCGGCCTCCTAGAAGCGCACTTCGGGCAGCTCGTCGACTACGACTTCACGGCCGGGATGGAGGACGACCTCGACGAGATCGCGTCCGGTCACGAGCACCGGAACGCCTGGCTGTCGAGCTTCTACTTCGGTGGCGAGCGGGGTGCCGAGGGATCCGTCGCCCGCGAGGGTGGCCTCAAGAAGATGGTCGGGGAGAACCTCGAGGAGATCGACGCCCGCGAGATCAACTCGATCCGCCTGTTCGACGACTCCGAAGGCCGCGAGATCCGCGTGCGCGTCGGCCGCTTCGGTCCGTACCTCGAGCGGATGGTCGTCGACCCGGCCAACCCGGACGGTGAGCTGATCTCGCAGCGCGCGAACCTGCCCGACGACCTGCCGCCGGACGAGCTGACCCGCGAATACGCGGAGAAGTTGTTCGCGACGCCGCAGGAGGGCCGCAGTCTCGGTTTCGACCCCGTCACCGGCAACGAGATCGTCGCCCGGGAAGGTCGCTTCGGCCCCTACGTGACCGAGCTGCTGCCGGAACCGCCGGCCGAAGCCGAGGAGCCGGAGCCCGCGGTCACGCCGATCCCGGTCGACGAGATCGAGTCCGGCGGCACCGCGACGAAGACCGCGAAGAAGGCCGCCGCGAAGAAGGCGCCGGCCAAGAAGGCCGCGAAGAAGGCCACCGGGCCGAAGCCGCGCACGGCGTCGCTGCTCAAGTCGATGGACCTGTCGACGGTCACGCTCGACGATGCCCTCCGGTTGCTGTCGCTGCCGCGGGTGGTGGGCGTCGACCCCGAGACGGGTGAGGAGATCACGGCGCAGAACGGCCGCTACGGCCCGTACCTGAAGAAGGGCACGGACTCGCGGTCGCTCGCGACGGAGGAACAGATGTTCACCGTCACCCTCGACGAAGCGCTGAAGATCTACGCCGAACCCAAGCGGCGTGGACGGCAGGCCGCGGCGACCCCGCCGCTGCGTGAGCTCGGCATCGACCCGGTCAGCGAGAAGCCGATGGTCATCAAGGACGGCCGGTTCGGCCCGTACGTCACCGACGGTGAAACCAACGCGAGCCTGCGCAAGGGCGACGAGGTCGCGACGATCACCGACGAGCGTGCCTCCGAACTGCTCGCCGACCGTCGTGCCCGCGGCCCGGCCAAGAAGGCGACGAAGAAGGCCGCGGCCAAGAAGACCCCGGCCAAGAAGACGGCGGCGAAGAAGACCGCCGCCAAGAAGACGACCGCCAAGAAGACGACCGCCAAGAAGACGGCAGCCAAGAAGGCCGCCGAGTAGGGGTGACGGGCCCGCGGGGCCGTCGTATCCTCGCGGCGTGTACCGCGAGCAGGCGTCGGGTGTCGCAGGCGTGATCCTGTGGTCCGCGTCGCGCGCGGCTGCGGGGTCCCACGTGCTGCCGGACGGGTGCATGGACCTGATCTGGCACGAGGACGGATTCCTCGTCGCGGGACCGGACACCCGGGCACACCACTCGGACCTGGGGACCCTCCGGTCGCTGACCGCGTTGCGCTGCGCACCCGGAATCGGCCCGGCCCTGTTCGGCGTCGACGCGTGCGAACTGCGTGACCAGCGCGTTCCCCTCGACCAGGTGTGGTCGTCGGCGCAGGTCCGGCGGCTCTCCGATGCTGCGCACGTCGCGCCCGCGGCCGCCCTCGTCGCGCTCGCCCGCACGCAACTCGCCGACGCCGACCTCCGAATCGATGTGGCCGTCGCGGGAATGCTCGCGGCGGGAGAGTCCGTCGCGGACACCGCGGCGGCGATCGGGTGGAGCGACCGGCAGCTGCATCGCCGCGCGTTGCGGACCTTCGGATACGGGCCGAAGACGCTGGCCCGGGTTCTGAGATTCCGGACCGCCGTAGACCTGGCCCGGGCCGGCGGCGGCTTCGCGAGGATCGCGGCCGACTGCGGTTACTCCGATCAGGCCCACCTCGCGCGTGAGGTGCGTGCCCTGTGCGGAACGACTCTCACCGACCTCGCCGGATAGTCACGACAGCGCGGCCGGTTACGACAGCGCGGCGAAGAGGTCGATCGAGTGCCCGTCCGGGTCCTGGACCAGGGCGTAGCGCTGTCCCCAGAAGGCATCCCACGGGGCCTTCACCTCGGTGCAGGACGCCGACAGCAACGCCTTGTACGTGGCATCGACGCCGTCCGGGCTGCCGCAGTCGAAGGCGAGGGACGCGCCGCCGGTGCCGGGCGTGAATTCGGGATGGAACGACCGGACGGACTCGACGGTGTCCCACAGCAGACGCAGACCGCCGGGCAGTGTCACCTCGAAGTGCGGGCTGTCCGGCGGTTCCGTCGGTAGGTCGAGGCCGAGGAGTCGATAGCAGTCGAAGGAGCGGACGAGGTCGGACACCACGAGTCCGACGGCAGACAGGTGCGGAGTCATGATCCGAACCTAGGCAGAGCGGGTTCGGGTGTCTTGCAGATTTCGGACAGCAGCGGGAGCGGGATCGTCGGTGCCTGCCGCTACGCTGCCCTGCATGGGTGTCTTCGATCGTCTCGTCGGTCAACGCGACGTCGAGACGGACCTGATCGCTGCCGCGATCGCGGCCCGCAACGGCGACACGGGATCGGCGATGACCCACTCGTGGCTGTTCACCGGGCCTCCCGGGTCGGGGCGGTCGGTCGCGGCACTGTGTTTCGCCGCGGCACTCCAGTGCACCGACCCCGGCGAACCCGGCTGCGGACACTGCCATGCCTGCACGACGACGATGGCCGGCACCCACGGTGACGTGCGCCGGGTCGTACCCGAGGGCCTGACCATCAGCGTCAAGTCCATGCGCGAGATCGTTCAGACCGCGTCGCGCCGGCCGAGCACGGGACGTTGGCAGATCGTCGTCGTCGAAGACGCCGACCGGCTCACCGAGGGTGCTGCGAACGCGCTCCTCAAGGTCGTCGAGGAACCACCGCAGCGCACCGTCTTCCTGCTGTGCGCGCCCTCGGTCGATCCCCAGGACATCTCCGTCACGCTGCGCTCACGCTGCCGCCACATCGGACTCGTGACGCCCAGCGTCGAATCGATCGCCCGGGTGCTGCGCGACGTCGACGGGATCGACGAGCGCGCGGCACAGTGGGCCGCATCCGTCAGCGGCGGTCACGTCGGCCGCGCCCGGCGCCTGGCGACCGACGAGTCCGCGCGTGCCAACCGCACCCGCGCACTCGACGTGGCCAAGGCGGTCCTGCACCCGGCCACCACCTACGCCGATGCCGAGGACCTGGTCCAGCGCGCGCAGGCCGAGGCCAAGGAGATCACCGGATCGATCGACGAACGGGAAACCGAGGAGCTGAGGACGGCACTGGGGGCGGGCGGCACCGGAAAGGGAACCGCGGGAGCCCTGCGTGGGTCGGCCGGTGTCCTCAAGGCGCTCGCGGACAAACAGAAGGTGCGCCTGACCCGAACCGAGCGCGACATCATGGACCGGGCACTGATCGACCTCGCCGGGCTGTATCGTGACGCGCTCGCGGCCGCGTTCGGCGCCACCACCACACCGAACCATCCGGACATGGCCGAGCGTGTCCGCGACCTCGCGTCCCGCACCTCCCCGGAATCACTGCTGACCTGTATCGAATCGATCCTCGAGTGCCGCGAGGCGCTCGCGCAGAACGTCAAACCGCGTTTCGCGGTCGCTGCGATGGCGGCCAGGTTGAGCTCCGCGTTCCGCTGATCTACGTGCAGGTTTGCATCCTCCGGGGGGTGGTCGGCTACACTTCGGACGCCGAATGGCTCGCTGCCTTAGCTCAGTCGGTAGAGCATTTCACTCGTAATGAAAAGGTCGTCGGTTCGATTCCGACAGGCAGCTCAGAAGGGGAAGGCCCCTCACCGGGAACACGGTGAGGGGCCTTCCTCGTTCCTGCCCATCCGCATCGGACCAGCCCACACACATCGTCGGAAACAGGGACGATGGAAGCATGGCCATGGAAATCTTCTCCCTGATCGTCATCATCGGGGCCCTCGCCGTCGTCCTCCCGATGGCGATACGTGTGTTCCGACGACACGACGACGAGTAGCCGGAACGCAGTGCTCGACAACCGGTCGCGGGGCGCTCATGCTCGTTATATGAGCGAGTCGCTGAAGGAACGAGTGCGCGAAAAGATACTCCGGCAGCGCATCGAGGACGGCGGACGTCCGCTCGGGGACGCCGAAGGCGACAACCCCCGGCTCGTCGATATCAGCTATGACCTCGCGCTGCTGGATCAGGCATCGGAGGACGACGACGTGGTCCAACAGCTCGCCGTCAAGTACTGGGTGCCCTGACCTCTTCTCGACGCCTGAACCACCCCGAAACCGTCGTTGACCTGGTGATTTGGTGTTCTGCGTAGCCTTCGCGTAACTTATTCCAGGTCAGAGCGACACGGACACCGACCCGGACCGGAAGGTACGGGAAACGAGGTTGGACGAAGGCGCCTGCGAATTTCACTGGTTC
>Ga0182740_1000321_pt1 | contig 65104 bp, 62 predicted proteins | sample eDN5th37CKraftBY_FD_128872 | JGI IMG/M metagenome (GOLD analysis project Ga0182740, IMG submission 128872) | Enriched backyard soil microbial communities from Emeryville, California, USA - eDNA 5th pass 37_C Kraft BY (version 2) (version 2) | ecosystem: Environmental > Terrestrial > Soil >...
CACCTGCGCCGACACCGCCGGCGCCGATGCCACCCGTGGCCCGACGCGAACCGCCCGCGCCGGTACCGCCCCCGGTTCCGTCGGCACCGCCCATGCGGTCGATGCCCGTGTCCCGGCCGGTTCCGCCTGCCCGGCCCGCACCGTCGCCGCCGGAGTCGGCCGCCGAACAGACCCGGATCGCAGAACCACCCGGGGTTCCCGAACCAGCCCGGGGTGCCGCCCAGCCCCGGGCCGAGAGACCACCGGTCGTCGAACCACCGCGGGTCACCGCGACGACGCTGCCACCCCCGCGCCGGCCGCGCAGCGAACCGGTGGCTCCGGACGACGAACCGACCGTGCAGATCGAGGCGGTGGATCCGGGCGAGTCCGTCGAGCCCCCGGAACAGCCGGAGGAACGCACGGGCGCGGACACGCGGAAGCCGCCGGGCAGGACCGACGGGCTCAGCCGGCTCGCGCTCAGCAAACGCAGACGCAGGTCCCGGCTCGCAGCTCTGGGCCGGACAGGAGTTGCCCTCGCGTCGGTGCTGACCTTGGTCGGCACCGGCGGCATCTGGGGGTACATGCGGTCCACCGAGGCAGGCTTCTCCCAGATCGCCGCGCTGGACACCGAGTCCACCGACATCGTCGACCCGGTCGGGCAGACCGGCGACGAGACCTACCTGATCGTCGGTACCGACACCCGGGCCGGGGCGAGCGGCTCGATCGGCGCCGGCACGGTGGAGGACGCGGAGGGTGCACGTGCCGACACCGTCATCCTCGTCAACATCCCTGCGGATCGCAGCCGGGTCGTCGCGGTGTCGTTCCCCCGCGACCTCGATGTGGAACGTCCCGTGTGCCGCGGCTGGGACAGCGTCACCGGCGACTACTCGTCCGACATCTATCCGGAGGCCGAGGGCGACAAACTCAACGCGACCTACGCGCTGGGCGGACCGAAGTGCCTGGTGAAGGTGATCCAGAAGATGTCCGGTCTGAAGATCGGACATTTCGTGGGGATCGACTTCGCCGGGTTCGAATCCATGGTCGACGGGATCGGCGGCGTCGAGGTGTGCACCACCGCGCCGCTGATCGACGGCGAACTCGGTGAGATCCTCCCGAACGCGGGCCGGCAGACGCTCGACGGCCGGAAGGCATTGGACTACGTCCGCGCCCGCAAGGTCGAAGCCGAGGGCAACGGCGACTACGGCCGGATCGCCCGGCAGCAGAAGTTCCTGTCGTCCCTCCTGCGGTCGGCGCTGTCCAACAAGGTGCTGCTCGATCCCGGCAAGCTCAACGGCTTCATCAACGCGTTCACCCAGGCCACCTTCGTCGAGAACGTCAACACCGAGTCGCTGGTCAAACTCGGCCGTTCCCTGCAGAACGTCGACGCCGGTGCGGTCACCTTCCTGACCGTGCCGACGGACGGCACCAACGACTGGGGCAACGAGATCCCGCGCCTGGACGACATCAAGGCGATCTTCCAGGCCATCATCGACGACGAGCCGCTGCCCGGCGAGAAGCGGAACGAACCCGAACCGAGCGAAGCCGCGGCCGAGGCCACTACGGCGGCACCGTCGGCGCCGGCACCGGTGCTGCCGGCCCAGGAATTCGTCGACACGTCGTACATCACGCTGCAGGTGTCCAACGCGTCCGGTGAAGCCGGTCTCGCCGCGCGGACTGCGGAGACGCTGGGCGCGTACGGCTACTCCATCTACGCCGTCGGCAACTACTCCGGCACCAGCGCGCAGACGATCGTGCGGTTCACCCCCGGTCAGGAAGCCGAAGCCGCCACGGTCGCGTCGATGATCCCCGGTGCCGTGCTCCAGAAGCTGTCGTCCTCCGCCGATCGTCTCGGCGTCGTCGAGGTCGTGCTCGGGTCGGGCTTCGACGGCACGATCGCGGAACCTCAGCTTCCCGGCACGCTCCTGAAGCCCATGCCCGTCGAGGACGCACCCGCGGACGCGATCGAGCTTCCCGTCGATCTCGCGGTGACGAACGCCGGCGACGACTCCTGCAGCTGACCTGCTCTCATCGGGTGTCGGATTCGGATCGGTCGTTCATCGAGCATTCACCCAGCGCTCGTGACGTGGCCTTCTTACCGCCGTAGGCTTCGAGATTATGCGCGTCGCCTACAACGAACAGATGACAGAACTCGCCGATCTCCTCGGCGAGATGGCCGGCCTGGCCGGCCTCGCCATGGAACGCTCCACCGAGGCCCTCCTCCATGCCGATCTGCCACTGGCCGAGATCGTCATCGGTGAGCACGACAAGATCACCGAACTGAGTGCGATCTGTGAAGAGAAGGCGTTCGCGCTCCTTGCCCTGCAGGGGCCGGTGGCCGGCGACCTGCGAGGGGTTGTCAGCGCCATCCAGATCGTCGCCGACATCGACCGGATGGGGGCGCTGGCCCTGCACGTGGCGAAGGCCACGCGTCGACGCCACCCCAACCACGTGCTGCCGGAGGAAGTGAACGGCTACTTCGCCGAGATGGGGCGCATCGCCGTTGCCCTGGGAGCCGCCACCAAGGAAATCCTCGAGACCCGCGACCCCGAGCGGGCGGCGCGGCTGCACGAGGAGGACGAGGCGATGGACGACCTGCACCGGCACCTGTTCACGGTCCTGATGGACCGGGAGTGGAAGCACGGCGTCGCCGCCGCCGTCGACGTGACGCTGCTCGGCCGGTTCTACGAGCGCTTCGCCGACCACGCCGTCGAGGTCGGGCGCCGGGTCGTCTTCATCGTCACCGGCAAGCTGCCGACCGACGAGGACTTCCGCGCCTTCCGTGACAAGGTCGACCACCTGACGGTGTGCCCGGAGCAGCAGTAGCACGTGCGAAGGGGCCCGGCCGGAACAGTTCCGGCCGGGCCCCTTTTTCGTCGGCGCCTTCGGATACTGTGCGATCCAGGGCGTGTCTCCCAATCCTCAGCCGAAGCGACCGGAGATGTAGTCCTCGGTGGCCTTCTGCGTCGGGTTCGAGAAGATCTTCTCGGTGTCGTCGATCTCGACGAGCCTGCCCGGCTTGCCGGTGGCCTCGAGGTTGAAGAACGCCGTCTGGTCGCTCACCCGCGCGGCCTGCTGCATGTTGTGGGTGACGATGACGATCGTGAAGTCCCGCTTGAGTTCGGTGATCAGGTCCTCGATGGCGAGGGTCGAGATAGGGTCGAGCGCCGAGCACGGCTCGTCCATGAGCAGCACGTCCGGCGAGACCGCAATCGCCCGGGCGATGCACAGACGCTGCTGCTGACCACCGGACAGACCGCCGCCCGGCTTGTCGAGCCGGTCCTTGACCTCGTTCCACAGGTTCGCGCCACGCAGCGATCGTTCGGCGATCTCGTCGAGCTTCTTCTTGTCCCGCAGACCCTGCAGCTTCAGGCCGGCGACGACGTTGTCGCGGATCGACATCGTGGGGAACGGATTCGGGCGCTGGAACACCATGCCGATGGTCTTGCGCACACCGACCGGATCGACCGACGAGTCGTAGATGTCCTCGCCGTCGAGCAGCACCGACCCCTCGACGCGCGCGCCCGGAGTCACCTCGTGCATGCGGTTGAGCGACCGCAGCACCGTCGACTTGCCGCAGCCCGACGGGCCGATGAACGCGGTGACGTTGCGCGGGGGTACCGACAGCGTCACGTCGGACACGGCATGGAACTTGCCGTAGTAGATGTTGACGTCCTTGAGATCCAGACGCTTGGCCATTACCGGCTCCCTACTGGTGTATCGATCTGGGCGAGTTGAGGCATGGGTGTCGGCCTACTTGGCGGTGCCGACCTGCGAGAAGCGGCCGATGAGCTTGGCGGCGACGTTCAGCACCGCGATGACCAGGATGAGGGTCAGGGCGGCGCCCCAGATGCGCATGGAACCGGCTTCGGTGGGGTTGTTCATCTCGGCGACCATGACGCCCGGTAGCGAGCCCATCTCGCCGCCGAACAGGTTGAAGTTGATGAAGGGTGCGTAGCCGACCAGGATCAGCAGCGGCGCGGTCTCGCCCATGACGCGGGCAAGCGCGAGCATGATGCCGGTGATGATGCCGGGAAGGGCCGTCGGCAGCACGATGCGGGCGATGGTCTTCCATTTCGGGACGCCGAGGGCGTACGACGCTTCACGCAGGTCCTGCGGCACGATGCGGAGCATCTCCTCGGTGCTGCGGACCACGACCGGCACCATGAGCAGCACCAGCGCCAGCGACACCGCCAGCGCCGACTTCGGGAACCCGAAGGTGGCGATCCACAGGGCGTAGATGAACAGCGCCGCGACGATCGAGGGAACACCGCTGAGGATGTCCACCATGAACGTGGTGATCCGGGCGAGCTTCGAGTTGCCCGCGTACTCGACGAGGTAGATCGCGACGAACACACCGAGCGGGATGGAGATGAGACCGCAGACCAGTCCCTGCATGAGTGTGCCGACGAGCGCGTGGTAGATGCCGCCGCCGGTCGACGAGGCGGTCAGGCCGCTGAACGAGTGGGTGAACCACGTTGCGGAGAGCAGCGCGGGCAGGCCCTTCGCGATCACGGTGATGAGCACCCACGCGAGCGGCACCAGTGCGATCAGCACCGAGAGCGTGACGAGGACGGTCGCGGTGTAGTCGGTCAGACGCCGGCGTGCTCCCACACCCCGGAAGGCCTTCCCCTTGACGGGGGTGTCGAGAACGGTGGTCGACATGGGTCAGTCCCTCTTTCCGGCGACGATCATGCGGGCCGCGGCGTTGACCACGAAGGTGAGCACGAACAGGACCAGGCCCGCGGCGATGTAGGCACCGGCCTGGATGTCGTTGTTGAACTCGGCGTATCCGAGGGCGATCTTCGAGGCGATGGTGGCGCCGCCGTCGAACAGCGACCACGAGAACGCCTGCGACGTGGTGCGCAGGATCATGTACAGGGCCATGGTCTCGCCCAGTGCGCGGCCGAGGCCCAGCATCGAGCCGCTGATGTAACCGGACTTGCCGAACGGGATGACCGTGGTCTTCACGACCTCCCAGCGAGTGGCACCGAGCGCGAGCGCGGCCTCGATGTGCGCGACGGGTGTCTGCACGAACACCTCGCGGCTGACCGCGGCGATGGTCGGCAGGATCATCACGGCGAGAACGATTCCCGCGGTGAAGATGGTGCCACCACCGACGATCGACCCGGAGCCGTCCGCGAAGAGCGGGAACCAGCCGAGGCTGTCGTTGAGCCACTGCGCGAACGGGCGGATCGCGGGCGCGAGCACCAGCAGGCCCCACAGGCCGTACACGATCGACGGCACCGCCGCGAGCAGATCGATGACGTACGCAAGAGGCCTCTTGATCCGCTCGGGGCAGTACGAGGTGAGGAAGATGGCGATGCCCAGCGCCACGGGCATCGCGAGGATCAACGCGAACACCGACACCAGAACCGTGACCTGGAACAGGTCGAGCACGCCGAAGGCCATCTTTTCGATGTCCTGCGTGACCCACTCACGACTGGTCAGGAAGTTGACGGTGTTGCGTTGCAGCGCCGGCACCGCTCGCCACACCAGGAACACCGCGATGGCGCCGATGATCAGCGAGATGAGGACGGCCGACCCGGAGGCCAGCGAACCGAAAATCCTGTCGCCCGGCCTTTTCACCGGCTTCCGGCGGCCGGTGTTGGACTCTGTAATCGTGGCCTCCGGGGTGCTGCCGTGCGGACCGCCCGCCCCCGCACCCCCGGAGTCGAGGGTCGCGGTGCGAGGTGCCGAAGTGGTGGGCGCGTCACTCATCTGCGCTCGCAATCTTTCTAGGCATGAATATAGTTCCGGGCGGTCGTCGCACTGCAGCGGATCAGGCGATGGCGTCGATGGACTCGGTCAGCTTGGCCTTGAACGAATCCGGCAGCGGGACGTAACCCTGCTCCGCCAGACCCGCCTGTCCCTCGTTGGCGGCGCTCGTGAGGAACGACTTGACCGCGGCCGACGTGTCGGCGTCGTAGCCGGCGGAGCACACGATCTCGTAGGTGGCGAGGACCAGCGGGTACGCACCGGCTTCGGTGCTGCCGTAGATCGAGGACAGGTCGAGGGTGAGGTCGCCGCCACCGGTGCTCGCGAACGCGGCGCCCTCGATGGCCTTGCCGGCGGTCGCCTCGCTGAGCTCGACGGGACCGGAACCGTTGTCGATCTGCGCGATGCTGAGATTGTTCTGCTCGGCGAAGGAGCTCTCGACGTACGTGACGGCACCCGGCGTGCTGCCGACGGCCTGCGCGACGCCGGCAGAGCCCTTCGCGCCCTCGCCGACACCGCCGGTGAAGTCGGAGCCGGCGCCGGTGGTCCAGACACCGGCCGAAGCGGCTTCGAGGTATTTCTGGAAGTTGTCGGTGGTGCCCGACGAATCCGAGCGGACGATCGGTGCGATGGTCGAATCCGGCAGGGCCGCACCGCTGTTCAGTGCTGCGATGGCCGGATCGTTCCACTTGGTGATGCCACCGTTGAAGATCTTCGCGATGGTGGGTCCGTCGAGCACCAGGTTGTCGACGCCCTCGAGGTTGTAGGCGATCGCGACCGGGCCGAACACGAGCGGCAGGTTCCAGGCCGGGTTGCCGGCGCACCGCTCGGCGGCCTGCGCAGCCTGGTCACCCTTGATCGCGGAGTCCGAGCCGGCGAAGTCGATCTGCTTCGCGATGAACTGGGTGCGGCCGTCACCGGATCCGGACGGGTTGTAGGCGACGTTGACGTTCACACCCTTCTCCGAGCACACCGCGATGTAGGTGGAAACGAACGCGTCCATGGCGTTCTTCTGGGCGGAGGACCCGGCGGCCGACAGCGTCGGCTTGCCCTCGCACGTCGCGGCCGAGGCGGACGCGTCGACGTCGACGTCGGCAGCGTTGTTGTCGGTACCGCACGCGGCGAGTGTGACGGCTCCTGCGGCCAGCGCGCCGAGCAGGGCGCCACTGCGCTTGAAGTTCACCTTGTCTCCTCCGGAATTCACGACCGAGCAGGCACCGGTCGATTCCGGTGCCGGGCCGAAGTGGCTCGACCCGTAGCGAAGCTAGAGGCGGACAGTGGCCGGTCAGGGGACCGTCGGTGAACGGAAGGTTAACCGGCACCGAATACATGATGGGTGTATTGGATCCGTCACATTCCGTTCACCGATGCGGTGACGTCGGTCATGTGTTTACGGGGTGGGGTCGGCGTCCCGCGCGTAGGCGACGTCGACGTGGAACCGGTCGAACCCGAGCCGGCCGTAGGTGTTCAGTGCCGCCGTGTTGTCGCCCTCGACGTACAGCAGGACCGTTCCCAGGCCGCGGTCGCGCAGATACAGCAGGCCCGCCAGCGTCAGCAACCGGCCGAGGCCGCGACCCTGCGCCTGCGGGTCGATGCCCACCACGTACACCTCGCCGAGTGCCGGTTCGGTGTCGGTGGCGGCGTGCACCTTCGTCCAGTGGAAGCCGAGCAGTCGCTCGGGGTCTGCGCGGTCGAACGCCAGGAACAACCCGGCCGGGTCGAACCAGGGTTCGGCGCGGCGTTCGGCGACATCGGTCTCGGTCCAGCGGCCCTGTTCCGGGTGCCACGCGAATGCGGCCGCGTTGACCCGCAGCAGTTCGGCGTCGTCCTCGGGCCCGCGGTAGGTGCGCACGAGCAGGTCGTCCGGGACCTCGACGCCGGGCAGTTCCGGGGTGGTGAGGGAGCGGCGCATCTGCAGCAGTTCGCGCACTCCGGAAAGCCCGAGCCGCGCCGCGACCGCGCGCGCCGCGGGCAGGTCGCCGTGAGCCCAGACCCGGGTGCCGTCGCCCCCGGCCGACAGGGCGGCCTCGACGAGTTGTGTGCCGAGCCCGCGACCGCGGTGGGCGGGATCGACGACGACCTCGGCCATCGCGCTGTGTTCTCCGTGGCCGGGCACGAGGACCGCCCAGCCCGCGACCTCACCGTCGGCACGCACGACGAGGTGACGGGTGTCGTCGTCGCGGCCGAGCGAGTGCACGCCCTGTTCCGAGACGGGAGCGGTGCCGTCGGCGGCGGTCGCGCGGTCGAGGACCGCGCGCACTGCGGCGGCGACGTCGGGTGACGGACGAGTGTCGAATTCCATCCCGCCGAGGTTAGTCGGCCAACTCGGTCTCGGGGTCCTCGAACTCGACGGTGGGGACGCCGCCCTTGCCGGACTTGGTCGTGGGCCGCACCGCCTTGTAACCGACGTTGCGGACGGTGCCGATCAGCGACTCGTACTCCGGCCCCAGCTTGGCGCGCAGGCGCCGGACGTGGACGTCGACGGTGCGGGTGCCGCCGAAGAAGTCGTATCCCCACACCTCCTGCAACAACTGGGCACGAGTGAACACCCTGCCGGCGTGCTGTGCGAGGTACTTGAGGAGTTCGAACTCCTTGTACGTCAGGTCGAGCGGCCGACCGCGCAACCGGGCGGTGTAGGTGCCTTCGTCGATGGTCAGCTCGCCGAGCGTGATCTTGCCGGTGTTCTCGGGCGCGACCGCGCCACCGGAACGCCCGAGCAGCAGCCGCAGCCGCGCATCGAGTTCGGCCGGCCCGGTGCTGGTGAGCAGGATGTCGTCGAGACCCCATTCCGGGTTGACCGCCACCAGACCGCCTTCGGTGAGCACGGCGACGACGGGAACCGCCGAGCCGGTACTGCCGAGCAGCCGGCACAGTCCGCGGGCCGCGGCCAGGTCGGTGCGGGCATCGACGATCGCGATGTCCGCAGAACCCGCCTCCAGCAGAGACGACACTTCGGTCGGCGCGGGCCGGACGGAATGCGCCAGCAGCGCCAGCGACGGCAACACCGCGTCCGGGTTGGGGTCGGAGGTCAGCAGGAGCAGTTCCACCGGGCCTCCATTCTTGGTGTCACGAGAGCGCTCATTCACGTATGAACGACGCGCTACAGATTAGCCCCCCTTTTGTTACCGCCGTGTAAGCAGCCGAATGGCGCGCGTCGTTGCGTCGGTAACAATGGTCTGGTGCGGAAACTGATCCTCGGCCTCGTCGTCCTCCTGGGACTCGCCCTTCTCGTCGATTTCGGCGCGGCGGCGTGGTCCGAGTACCGGGTCTCGCGTGCCTTGCGCGAGGGCGGCGCCCTGACCGCCGATCCCGCGGTGACCATCCACGGCTTCCCGTTCCTGCAGCAGGCCCGCAACGGCCACTACGAGAACGTCGAGATCCGCGCCCAGGGCGTCCACAGCGACATGCTCGGCGACATCACCATCGAGGCGAACCTGATCGGTGCGCATGCGCAGGCCGCAGACCTGCTCGACGGGTCGATCCGGTCGGTGCCGGTGGACCTGCTCTACGGGCGGGTCCGCATCGACGCGACCGAACTGGGACGCCTCTACAACATCCCTGACCTGCAGATTTCCGCTCCGCCGGCCAGTAAATCGGACGGCACCGGAGGTTCCGGCGGGTCCGGCCCGACGACCGCCGGCGGCGTCGTGCTCACCGGCACCGTCCCGGTCGGTCCGGTCACCGCGCAGGTGAGCGTCCAGGCCGATCTGCTGCTCGACGACGACAGCGTCCGCATCGTCGCCTCGGATCTGTACTTCGGACCGGAGGGCAACGCCGACTTCACGGTGCCCGATCCGCTGAAGCCCGTCGTGCTCGGTCTGTTCACCACCACGATCGAACCGCAGGATCTGCCGTTCGGTGTGTATCCGACGTCGGTGGAGGCGCGCGGCTCGCAGATCGTCATCGAGGGTGAAGCCCGCGATACCGTCATCGACCTCGAGGAAGTGCAGCGACTGTGACCGGAATCATCGTTCTTCTCGTGGTCCTCGTCGCCGCCCTCGGGGTGGGCACGGTCCTGCGGTCCCGGTCCGGCGCCGTGCGCGAAGTAGCCGCCGAACCGGACACGGCCGGCGTCGACCCGCTGCTCTCCGCGCTCGGAATCGGTGACGGCCCGGAACCGGTGGTGCTGCACTTCTCCGCACCGTGGTGTGGCCCGTGCAGCGCCGTGCGCCGCGTCGTCACGCAGGTCGTCGACAATTTCGCGGCCACGCAGGACGGCCTGCCGATTCCCCGGGACGTCGAGGTCGATCTCGACGAAAATCCGGAGCTGGCAAGGAAATTGGGAGTTCTGTCGCTACCGACGACGTTCCTGTTCGGCGCGGACGGCACCGAACGGTTCCGGGTTTCGGGAGTTCCGACCGCGGCGGATCTGACATCTGCCCTGGTGCCGTTGCGTGCCCCTGGGGATTTGCTTTCCTGAGAACTTCGCTACACTCCCTGACGTGCATTACCGCCAAGAGCTGATGCTCACCCGACGCCGCGCAGTCGATCTGTGCCGCCTCGGTGGCTGTTGTTGTTCCTGCTGATCACCTCGACCTCGACGTCCATCACCCTCCGGTACGTCACCAGCACACGCCCGATGTGATCGCCCCGCGGTCCACCGACCGCATCCGGCACCTCGATCCCGCTACGCGCGCGCCCTCGAATCCCGCAGGAGCACTCCGATGTCCGTTCCAATTCCACAATCCCGCACCGTCGACCAGGTCGACGTCCGCGGCCCCCGGTTCGCCGCCTGGGTCACCACCGCTGTCCTCGTCGTCGTACTGATCGTCGCGACGTTCTCCGTCCCGGCAGCCGGCGTACTGCTCGCCGCGCAGACCTTGGTGTTCGCACTCGGGGCGGTGTTCGGCCCGCGCCGTAGCCCATACGGACTGCTCTACGCGACGCTGATCGCGCCGCGTCTGGGAGCACCGACCGAAACCGAACCCGTGCCGCCGCTGCGTTTCGCGCAGTTCGTCGGTTTCGTGTTCGCCGCCGTCGGTACCGTCGGGTTCCTCGCCGGAGCCGTCGTGGTCGGATCCGTCGCCACCGGGTTCGCACTGTTCGCCGCGCTGCTCAACGCAGCGTTCGGCCTGTGCCTCGGCTGCCGGATCTACCCGCTGGTGACGCGACTGCGCCCCGCGTCCACCTGACCCGCCCCCACCGACTTCCTCAGTCACCACCGAAAGGAATATCCATGGCTCGCTCCGACGTCCTGGTCTCTGCAGACTGGGCCGAGCAGAACCTCAACGCGCCGAAGACCGTCTTCATCGAGGTCGACGAGGACACCACCGCCTACGACGGTGGCCACATCCCCGGCGCGATCAAGCTCGACTGGCGCAAGGACCTGCAGGACGGCGTGCGCCGCGACTTCCTGAACCAGGAGCAGTTCTCCGAGCTGCTGTCCGCCAAGGGCGTCGCCAACGACGACACCGTCGTGCTGTACGGCGGCAACAACAACTGGTTCGCGGCCTACGCGTACTGGTACTTCAAGCTGTACGGCCACCAGGACATCAAGCTGATCGACGGCGGCCGCAAGAAGTGGGAGCTCGACGGTCGTGAGCTGTCGAAGGAGCCCGTCACCCGCCCGGCCACCGAGTACAAGGCCGCCACGCCGGACACCTCGATCCGCGCGTTCCGCGACGACGTGATCGCCGCGATCGGCAAGGCCAACCTGGTCGACGTGCGCTCCCCCGACGAGTACTCCGGCAAGATCCTCGCGCCGGCGCACCTCCCGCAGGAGCAGGCGCAGCAGCGCGGCCACGTCCCCGGTGCCATCAACATCCCGTGGAGCACCACCGCCAACGAGGACGGCACCTTCAAGTCCGACGAGGACCTTGCAAAGCTGTACGCGGACAAGGGATTCGACGACTCCAAGGAGACCATCGCCTACTGCCGCATCGGCGAGCGCTCGAGCCACACCTGGTTCGTGCTGCAGGAGATCCTCGGCAAGAAGAACGTCAAGAACTACGACGGCAGCTGGGTCGAGTACGGCTCGCTGGTCGGCGCACCGATCGAGTTGGGAGCGTAAGAAACATGTGCGGAGCACCCGTTCAGAGCCAGAGCCTGCCTGCCGGCGTCGACGTCGAGAAGGAAACGGTCATCACCGGCCGGGTCCTCGACGCAGACGGCCAGCCCGTCGGCGGTGCATTCGTGCGCCTGCTCGACGGCACCGATGAGTTCACCGCCGAGGTCGTCGCCTCCGCGACCGGCGACTTCCGCTTCTTCGCCGCGCCCGGCACCTGGAAGGTCCGTGCACTCTCGAGCGTCGGGAACGGCGACTCCACCATCAGCCCGACCGCGGCCGGTGTGCACAACGTCGACGTGACCGTCGCCAAGTAACAAGCACCGACACAGCGAAGGGGCCCGTTCCGTATCGGAACGGGCCCCTTCGCTCGGTTCGCGTCAGTTGCCGGCCGGATCCCGGTCCCGCTCGGCGCGGGCAAGCTCGTCCCCGCGCTCGGCGCGGGCGAGCTCGTCCCCGCGCTCGGCGCGGGCGAGCTCACTGATCCAGTCGACGATCTTCTCGCTCTCCCAGTACCACGGGTCGTTCGGGTTGTTGTTCCAGTACGCGATGTGCTGGAACAACGCGAGGAAGATGTACGGCTTCAGGACGAGATCGACCACGCCGCTGTTGTCCTCGACGAAACCGGCGCCCTCGGCGCGCAGCTTCTCCTGGACGACCGGCATTCCGGGGCCCATGGCCCAGTCCAGCAGCTCCCGGCGCCGCTCGGGGCCGCGGTCCTCGCCGGGCACCCGGCGGCTCTGGTCCGCGACCGTGCGCAGGACGTCGAGCAGCGATTCGTCGGACTGCCACCAGTCCTCGTCGGAGACGATGTGCGCGGCCGCGCGGGCCGCCATCGCGGAGATCACCCGCTCACCGTCGGTGATCGTCTGCAGGGGGTTCGCGAGGGTGAAACGCATCTGCCCGAGGACGCCGAGCGCCAGTTCGAGGATCGCGATGTCCTCGGGGGCGTCGCACGCGATGTCGTAGGGGCGGCAGGAGTACCGGACGCGGTCGGCGAGGGCGCCGTAGTCGGCGGGTTCGGACGACATGAAACCGCCGCCGGCCGGGCCCGGCTCACCGAACGAATCGGCTCCTGCGGGCCGGTAGGGGTCGCCGATGAGAACGACCCCGGCGACGTCGTCGGGGCTCACGTGGGCATCGGCGGGACGATGCCCGAGTTCCCGGGTGACGCGCTCGACGACCTCCCCACCGACGCTGTAGCCGACGAGCACGAATCGCGTGCTGTCCCTGCACCGGGTCTTCTGCTCGTCGAGGATGCGGTTCGTCGACGCCACCCCCGCGGCCACCGAATCCTGGTAGGTGGGCACGTCCTCGAACAGGCCGAGGCCGTAGGTGGAGGGATAGGGCACGTACATCCAACCCACCGAACCGGGATCCGCGCTGTTGGCCTCGCCCACGGGGACGGTCACGTTGCCGACCCAGTTGGACCACAACTGGCGGGTTTCCTCCTCGACCGGATTCCGGTCGGCGGTCGAATCGGTGGCACCCGAGACGGCGACGATCAGCAGGTCCGGGCAGTCGAGCGCCGCGTTGTCGGGATGGATCACCGGACCGGAGCCGGGCAGGCTCGAACCGCTCCCCGGCGCTGCCGCGGCGACGGGCGCGAGCACGGGCACGGACAGGGCAGCGAGCGCCGCTGCGGACAGAACAGTAGTGCGAAACGGGCGCACGCGACCTCCGAAATGCGTGTGTCCGGCCGATGCTGCCGGATCGGAAGTACCTTATTCGCCCTGCCGGGCCTCCGCACGGTCTGATGCCGACGGCCGATTTTCGTGCCTCACGGCCGCGGTCTAAGATGTGCCCGTGGTCATTTTCTTCGAGGTCCTGCTTGTCCTTGCAGCGCTGCTCATCACGTGGTTCACGCTGTACACCATCTACCGTCTGGTCACCGACGAGTCGTGACGAGCGAACCCGGTGACAACCCCGGTGTCGTTCGCGGCAGCGGGGACAAGGCCGTCGCCGACGCGATCGAGCGCGCCAAGGCGACCGCGGACCTGAACGTTCCGGTCCTGCAGGGGCTGCCTCTGCCCGAGGACACCGCCAACCTGCGGCTCGGGCCGGATCTGCATCCCGCGCTGCTGGCGCTGCTGCCCATGGTCGGCGTGTGGCGCGGCGAGGGCGAGGGCAACGATCCCCGGACCGGCGACTACCACTTCGGTCAGCAGATCGTCGTCTCGCACGACGGTGGTGACTACCTCGTGTGGGAGTCGCGGTCCTGGAGACTCGACGAGAACGGCGAGTACGCCGCCCCGGATCGTCGGGAGAGCGGCTACTGGCGCGTCGCCGGGCAGGATGCCGTGGGCAGCGAGGATCCCGAAACCCTCGAGCTGCTGATCAGCCACAGCTCCGGTGTCGTCGAGCTCTACTACGGAACGGCCCTGACCCAGTCGTCGTGGGAGATCGCGACGGACGTGGTGATCCGCAGCCAGTCCGGTGAGGTCGTCGGCGGCGCCAAGCGTCTCTACGGAATCATCGAAGGCGGCGACCTCGCGTACGTCGAGGAACGCATCACCGCGGACGGCGACCTGAAGCCGCACCTGTCGGCGCGACTGTCGCGTCACATCGGCTGAGCGGTCGTATCCGCTGAGCGGTCACCTCCGCTGAACGAGCGCCGACCCGCGCTCGACATCGCTGTCCCCCGACACCGTGATCCACCCGTAGACACGGAGCGACCCCCGAGCCATACCGGCGAGGGCGGACGCATCCACTCCCTCACAGGTCCCGGCCGGACAGACCGGGGGCTCGGGGGCCGGGTGACTACCTGGGATTCGCCAGCCGCGCGCGCGGTCGGTGAATACCGTCGTCGGCGACAGCGGCTAGCCGGCAGCCACCTCACGTGTCCGACATTCACTCATTGTCCAGACCACCTCCTTCCTCGTGTACGGACGAACGTACGCCTCGGTCATAGGGTCGGCAACGGATTATTTCCGGGGATGCTCTCCGGGACCTCGACGACCCGATCCGCGGCCGTTCCGGCGGGCAGCTGGTGGGTGACGACGACGACCGTGCGGTCGGCGGCGACCAGCCCGGCGTCCCGGTCCAGCAGCAGACGCTGCAGGTGCGCGCCGTCGTCGGCGTCGAGATGCTCGGTCGGTTCGTCGAGCAGCAGCACCTTCACCGGTGACAACAGCGCCCGCGCCAGCAGGAGTCGTCGGCGCTGACCACCCGACAGCGCGCGGGCCCCGCCCTCGAGGGTCGTGTGCAGCCCGTCCGGCAGCCCCGAGACCCACTCCCCCAGCCCGACCGCCTCGAGCGCGGCCGTCGCGTCGTTCTCGTCGACGTCGCCGCGCGCCACGCGCAGGTTCTCGAGCACCGACGTCTCGAAGACGTGGGCGTCCTCGGCGAAGAACCCGACGTGACGCGGCAGTTCGGTCCGGTCGAGCTCGTCGAGCGCGACGCCGTCGAGGGTGACGGACCCCGCGGCTGCGGGAAGCAGGCCGGCGAGCGTCATGATCGTGCTGGTCTTACCGCTGCCGCTGGCCCCGACGATGGCGACGCGTGCGCCCGGAGGCAGATCCAGGTCGAGCGCGGCCGACGCGCGGCCACCCGGCCAGCCACTGCGCAGCCCGGTCGCGCGCAGGTGCCCGGGACCGCCGATCGGGCGTGTTCCGTGCGGGACGGGCCGGTCGGCGCGGTCGAGCAGATCGGTGATCCGGCCGGCCGCGATCCGGGCGCGGGTCAACGTCAGCGCGGCGGCAGGCAACGCGCCCGCCGCCTCGAACGCGGCGAGCGGCAACAGCACGAGGATGCCCAGCGACATCGGGCTCATGGTCGGATCGGATGCGAACGCTGTGATGCCGACGAGCAGCGACCCGAGCACGGCGGCACCGATCGCGAGCGGGGTCGCGGCCTCGGCGAACGCGGCGGGCGCCGCGGCGCGGTCGGTCGCGGCGACCACCGCGTCATTCTCCGTCTCGGCCCGGCCGACCGTGCCGTCGAGCCGCCCCGCGACCCTCAATTCCGCGGCGTGGTCGAGGACGGTGACGGCGTCCTGCGCGAACCGGGCGCGGGCGTCGGCTCCGTCGGCCTCGGCGCGGGCGGCGGCGCGCGCGGACAGCCACGGCGCCAGCACCCCGGCGACGAGCAGGGCGCCGGCGAGGATCGCCGCTGCGGGCAGCGAGATCAGGGCCAGCGCGACGACGGCGGCCACGGACAGCACGATCGCGACGGTGATGGGCACGAGCGCGCGCACCACCACATCGCCCAGCGCGTCCACGTCGGCGCCGGTGCGGGTGAGCAGGTCGCCGCGGCGCAGGCCTGCGGATGCGGCGGGGTCGCCCGCCGCGAGCCGACGGTAGAGCCCGGCGCGGGCGGCGGTGGTGCCGCGCAGCGCGACGTCGTGGGTGGCCAGGCGCTCGCAGTAGCGGAACAGGCCCCGCGAGATGCCGAGGGCACGCACGGCCACGACCGCGACGGTGAGGTCGAGGACGGGTGGCATCTGCCAGGCGCGGATGATGAGCCAGGCCGAGAGTCCCGACAGCAGCAGCGCGGCCCCGAGGGTCGCGACACCGGCCGCGACCGCGACGAGAACGCGGCGGGGTTCGAGTTCGAGCAGGGCCATCGCGCGGCGCAGGTCGCCCATCGGGCGGCCACGACGGCCACCCCCCGCTTTTCCACCCCCTGTTTTTCCGAGCGAATGTACCGTTCGCTCGGTTGAAGGAGACGAACGGTACGTTCGCTCGGAAACTCCGGGTCGCTCGGTCATCGGGCAGTCACCTCCACGACGGTGTCGGCGGCGGCGAGCAGGGTGGGCCGGTGCGCGACGACGACGACGGTCGCGCCGCGGTCCGCGCGTTCGCGCAGTGCGGCCAGGACGGTCGCCTCGGTCGCGGTGTCGAGGTGTGCGGTCGGTTCGTCGAGCAGCAGCACCGGACGCGGGGACGCGAGGGTGCGGGTCAGCGCGAGACGTTGCCGCTGGCCGAGGGACAGGCCGGTTCCGCCGGCTCCGACCCGGGTGTCCCATCCGTCCGGGAGTTCGTCCAGCACCTCGTCGAACCCTGTTGCAGCACAGACATCTACAAGACCGGGTGAGGTGGCGTCGACGCCGGTGAGCGCGAGATTGTCGGCGAGGGTCCCGGGCAGCAGGACCGGCCGCTGCGGCAGCCAGGCGACCTGCGACCACCAGGCGTCGGTGCCGCGCACTTCGTCGCCGCCGATCAGGACGCGGCCGGACGAGGGTTCGGCGAGACCGAGGATCGCGAGCAGCGCGGTGCTCTTGCCGGCGCCGTTGGCGCCGGTGAGCACGGTGATCGTGCCGGGGCGGCACACCGCGTCGAGGTCGTGCGGGGCGTAGCCGTCGCGACCCGCAACGGACACGCCGTCGAGCACGAGGTCGCGACCGCGGGCGTCGAGTGCGCGTCCTCCCGCGGGCGTGACGGCAGCCGGGGACGCGGTGTCGAGGATCGCGAAAGCCCTTTCCGCCGCGGCCATTCCGTCCTCGGCGGCATGGAACTTGGCGCCGACGGTACGCAGAGGCAGATACGCCTCGGGCGCGAGAATCAACGCGACGATCCCGGCCTCGAGCGGCATCCCGCCGACGACGAGACGCAACCCGATACCGACGGCGACGAGCGCCACCGACAGGGTCGCGAGGAATTCGAGCACCGAACCGGACAGGAACGCGACCCGCAGCGCCGACATGGTGGCGCGGCGGTGGTCGTCCCCGAGTTCGCGGACGCGGCCGGCGGGTCCCTTCTCGCGACCGAGCGCGCGCAGGGTCGGCAGGCCCGCGAGCAGGTCGAGCAACTGTGCGGACAGGGTGGTCATCGTGCGCAGGGTGCGGTCGGCGCGACCCTTGGTGAGCAGGCCGATGAGGATCATGAACACCGGGATGAGCGGCAGGGTCACGGCGACGACGATCGCGGAGGTGAGGTCCTGGGTCGCGATGGCGACGAGCACGATCGGGGTGGACACGACCGCGAGCAGCAGCGCCGGCACGTAGCCGGTGAGGTATTCGGTCAGGCCGCCGAGTCCGCGGGTGAGCACCGTGGCGATCTCGTCGCGGCGCGGATCCAGGTCGCGGGGCGGCGTCGCCGCGGCCGCGGCGAGTACCTCGTGTTCGAGTTCGGCGACGACCCGGCTCGCGGAACGGTGCGCGTAACGGCTGCGCACCCAGGTGGTGACGGCACGCACCGCGATCGCCGCGGCCAGCACGATCAGATCGGTGCGCCAGTCCCCCAGGGCGCGAGCGTCGGTGGTGATGACCCCGGCGAGGACCCGGCCGATCATCAACGCGGACACCACGATTGCCGCGACGTCGATCAGCGCGGCGACGACCGACAGGACGAGATATCCGCGGACGGACGCCGAATAGCGCCACAGTCGCGGATCGATCGGGCGACGACGCCCCCGCGCACCGCCGGATTCCGCGGAATCGGGACGGTGCGCGGGGGTGACGTCGGGGGTGGTCACGACCGGCCCGCTCCGATCGGCAGGCCGATCGACTTCGGGATGTGATGGGTCGAGATGCGCTGGCGGAAGACCCAGTACGTCCAGCCCTGGTAGATCAGGACGACCGGGGTGACGAGGACGGCTGCCCACGTCATGATCTTCAGCGTGTACGGGCTCGACGACGCGTTCTCGATCGTCAGCGACCACGCCTCGTTCAGCGTCGACGGCATGACGTTCGGGAACAGCGAGCCGAAGAGCAGCACGATCGTGCCCGCGATCGCGACGGTCGTGAACACGAACGCCCAGCCTTCCCGCTCGACGCGGGTGAGTGCGACGACGGCGAGCAACGCGGCCGCGGCGATCGCCACGAGGATCCACGTCCAGGTCTTGCCGTAGGCCAGTTGCGTCCACAGCACGAACGCGCCGGCCACGACGACCGTCGGAATCGACAGGCGGTGCGCGAGTTTCACCGCGTCACCGCGGACCTCGTCACCGGTCTTGAGTGCGAGGAACACCGCGCCGTGCAAGGCGAACACGAGTGCCGTGGTGACACCACCGAGCAGCGCGTACGGGTTCAGCAGCGCGAAGAACCCGCCGACGTACTGCTTGTCCTCGTCGATCGCGACGCCGCGGACGATGTTGGCGAACGCCACACCCCACAGGACGGCCGGCACCCAGGATCCGACGATGATGCCGAGGTCCCAGCGGCGACGCCAGGTCGGGTCGTCGATCTTGCCGCGGTACTCGATCGCGCAGACCCGCACGATGAGCGCGAGCAGGATCAGCAGCAGCGGCAGGTAGAACCCGGAGAACAACGTCGCGTACCACTCGGGGAACGCCGCGAAGAGCGCACCCCCGGCGGTGAGCAGCCACACCTCGTTGCCGTCCCACACCGGCCCGATCGTGTTGAGCAGCACGCGCCGCCGGGTGTCGGCGACCTCGTCCCCGCCCCGTCCGAGGACGGGCATGAGCATGCCGACGCCGAAGTCGAAGCCTTCGAGCACGAAGTATCCGGTGAACAGCACCGCGATGAGGACGAACCAGAGCTCTTGAAGTCCCATGATCGTGCTCTCCTAGTACGCGAAGGACAGTTGCTTGGGCCGGCCGTCGTCGGGTTCGTCGTGCTCGCCCGGCGGGTGCGCGTCGTGCGGCAGGGGCCCTTCGATCGTGTAGCGGCGGATCAGCCAGAACCACACCACGCCCAGGGCGGCGTACACGAGGGTGAACGCAGCCAGCGACGTGATGACGGTGGCACCGGCATTGTCGGAGACGCCCTGGTCGACGGTGAGCCGGATCATGTCCACACCGGTCGGGTTGGGGTGCACGACCCAGGGCTGGCGTCCCATCTCGGTGAAGATCCAGCCTGCGCTGTTGGCCAGGAACGGGGTCGGGATCGCGAGGACGCTGAGCCACCCGAACCACTTCTGGTCGGGGACACGGCCGCCGCGCGTGACCCACAGTCCCGCCAGCGCCAGGGCCAGCGAGCCCGCACCGAGCCCGATCATGGCGCGGAACGACCAGTACGTCACGAACAGGTTGGGCCGGTAGTTGCCGGGACCGAACTGATCCTCGTACTGCTCCTGCAGATCCTGCACACCCTGCAGTTCGACGCCGGAGAAGTCGCCCTCGGCGAGGTAGGACAGGACGAACGGAACCTCGATGAGGTGGGTGACGCCGTCGCAGTCGTTGTGCGTGCCGATGGTCAGAACAGAGAAGTTCGGGTCGACCTCGGTGTGGCACAACGATTCCGCGGAGGCCATCTTCATCGGCTGCTGCTCGAACATCAGCTTGGCCTGGACGTCGCCGGTGAGGATCACGGCGACGCCGGAGATCATCATCACGAGCATGCCGAGCCGCGCGGCCGGACGGAAGATGCCCCGCGCGTCGCCCTCGAGCCGGTCCGCCTCGACGGCGTCGTCGGAGTCCTTGGCGCGCCTCATGTTCCGGACCATCCACCAACCGGCGATGCCCGCCACGAAGGTGCCCGCGGTGAGGAAGGCGCCGGCGACGGCGTGCGGGAACGCGGCCAGGGCCGTGTTGTTGGTCAGGAGCGTCCAGATGCTGGTGAGTTCGGCGCGCCCGGTCTCCGGATTGTAGATCGCGCCGACGGGGTGCTGCATGAACGAGTTCGCGGAGATGATGAAGAACGCCGACGCGTTCACGCCGATCGCGACCAGCCAGATCGTCGCGAGGTGAAGCAGTTTCGGCAGCCGGGTCCACCCGAAGATCCACAGGCCGAGGAACGTGGACTCGAGGAAGAACGCGACGAGGCCTTCGAGGGCCAGCGGCGCACCGAAGACGTCACCGACGAACCGGGAGTACTCGCTCCAGTTCATGCCGAACTGGAACTCCTGGACGATGCCGGTGGCGACACCGAGTGCGAAGTTGATGAGGAACAGCTTGCCGAAGAACTTGGTCAGCCGATACCAGTGGTCCTTCTTCGTGACCACCCACATCGTCTGCATGATCGCGATCATCGGCGCGAGGCCGATGGTCAGCGGGACGAGGATGAAGTGATAGACGGTGGTGATGCCGAACTGCCACCGGGACAGGTCCAACACATCCATGGCAACTCCGTGGTGACGCCCAGGAACAATCGCCGAATCCGGGCTGTGGGCAGACACACCCGAATTCAGTGCACAACGTATCGGCCCCGCGACGCGCGCGAGGACGATCCGGTGTTACTACGAACTGTAGTAGCTATTTGCCCCGGATACGGACACGGTGTCCACAAACACAGTCGTCCCGAATGAGGCCCCCGGCTCACCCGGAGCCTGCCGCCCGCGGTCTCTAGTCGATCGTGTCGACCGCCAGATCGACCAGTTCCTCGACCTCGCGGTCCAGAGCCCGCCGCTCGAGAGGATGCCCGTCGAGGGTGTGGACACGCGCCGCGAGCGCCACACTCGACACCAGCCACACCCCGTCGGCGACGATGAGGTCGGCCGGGCGCAGGGTTTCGTACCGGACGGAGAAATCGCGTTGTTCCGCGACCTCGAACAGCGCCTGCTGCGTGGTTCCCGGCAGGATCCCCTGCGCCGGGGGCGGGGTCAGCAACGTCCGGCCGCGGGCGATCACGACGGTCGAACGCGGACCCTCGAGCACGCATCCCTCGCTGCTGACGAAGATCACGTCGTCCACACCCAGGGACTCGGCGTGCCGCAGCGCCGCCATGTTCGTCGCATACGACAGCGTCTTCGCGCCGAGGAGCTGCCACGGTGCCCGCGACGCCAGATCCACCGAGAATCCCCGTTCGAGGGACACCACCGACACGCCGTCGCGCCGCGCCGCCTCGATCCGCTCCGCGACCGGGGTGACCAGCAGGAAGGCGGTCGGACCACCGCCGGTCTCGCGGCCCCGGGTGTACACCAGCCGCAGCGCGCCCTCACGGTCCTTGCCCCACTGTTCGACGGCCAAGTCGATCGCCGGCCGCCAGTCGTCGCGATCCGGTTCGGGCAGGCCCGCCGCCTCGGCGGACGCCGCCAGCCGGGCCAGGTGCCGATCGACGGTCCGTGCCCGCCCCTCCCGCACCAGCAATGTCTCGAAGACGCCGTCCCCCCGCAGCACACCGAAATCATCGGCATGGAGCAGCGGCGCATCCGCGTCCCGCACCTCGCCGTCCAGCGTCACCAGCACCCGATCAGCCATGGCGCCCACCCTATCCATTGGCGGTCCACGACCTTGTTCCCCATAGACTGGTGTCGTGGCCGAGTTTCCGATCGTGACCGAAAGCCCACTGCTCGCGCTCCCCGACGCCGTCGCCGCCCCCGCAGGCACACCCGATGCCGGACTTCCCTGGCACCACGGCGATCCCCTCGGTGAACAGCGCGCCGCGACGCTCGGAGCGGCGGTGATCGACCGGTCGACGCGGTTCGTCATCGCGATCTCCGGCGAGGAACGGCTCTCGTGGCTGCACACGATCTCGAGCCAGCACGTCGCAGCGCTGCCCGACGGCACCTCCGCCGAGAACCTGAGCCTGGACGCCAACGGGCGCATCGAACACCACTTCGTGCAGACCGATCTGGACGGTGTCACGTGGATCGACACCGAACCCGGGCGCGGACCCGATCTGCTGGCGTTCCTCACCAAGATGGTCTTCTGGGCCAAGGCCGAACCCCGCGACGGGAACGAGCTGGCGGTGCTGAGCCTGCTCGGACCGGAGTCCGGCGACCCGCGCATCCTCGCCGCGCTGGGTCTCGAGGCGCTGCCGGCCCGGCCGTACGACGCGGTCGCGCTGCCCGGCGGCGGGTTCGTGCGGCGCATGCCGTGGCCGACCGGCCATTCGTACGACCTGCTGGTGCCCCGGGAGAAGCTCACCGAGGTGTTCGGGGCGCTCACCGCAGCCGGCGCCCGCGCCGCCGGCACGTGGGCGTTCGAGGCGCTGCGCGTCGAGGCCGTGCGCCCGCGCATCGGACTCGACACCGACGAGCGCACCATCCCGCACGAGGCCCGCTGGATCGGCGGGCCCGACCGCTTCGGTGCCGTGCATCTCGACAAGGGGTGCTATCGGGGCCAGGAGACGGTGGCGCGGGTCGAGAATCTCGGCAAGCCGCCTCGGCACCTGGTGCTGCTGCACCTCGACGGTTCCGCCGACGGACGGCCCGAGCCCGGCGATCCGGTGACCGCCGACGGCCGGACCGTGGGCCGTCTGGGCACCGTCGTCGACCACCACGAACTCGGCCCGATCGCGCTCGCATTGATCAAGCGCACCGTTCCCGCCGGAACCGCGTTGGTCGCCGGACCCTGCGCCGCGGCGATCGACGCGGACTCCGTTCCGGACGACACCGGTGTCCAGGCGGGCCGCCTGGCCGTCGAACGGCTGCGCGGCCGGTGACCGCCGCAGACATCCGGCTCGGCCGGGTGGACGCGGTGTGTGTGGTGCACGCGATCCGGGACAGCGGTAGCCGCCGGGTTCCCGTCACGGCCATCGACAAGCGTCCTGTGTCCGATCCGGTGCACGTGGGCCCGCACGGCCTCACCGGCGACCGTCAGTGCGACACCGAGCACCACGGCGGCCGTTACAAGGCCGTGTACGTCTACGGCGAGGACGAGGCGCAGCGCTGGGTGTCCGAACTCGGCCGGGACCTGCCCGCGGGCTGGTTCGGTGAGAACCTGCGGCTGAGCGGCATCCCGACGACCGACGCGGTGATCGGCGAACGGTGGGCGGTCGGCACCGGTGGTCTGGTGCTCGAGGTGACCGAGCCGCGCACCCCCTGCGGAACCTTCGGAAGGTGGGCGGCCGAACCGCGCTGGGTCAAACGCTTCACCGAGCGCGGCGACACCGGCGCCTACCTGAAGGTCGTCGCCGAGGGCCCGGTCGCTGCGGGCGACCCGATCGAGGTGCTGTCCGTTCCCGCACACGGCGTCACCGTCCGGGATATGTTCACCGGACGCGACCCGGATCGGCTCGCGGTGCTGCTCGAACAGCAGCAGGATCTGTCGCCGACCCTCGTCGAGAAGGTCCGCCGGCGGCTCGCCGTACGACAGGTGCAGGGGGCGATGTGAGCGTCGAACTGGTGGAGGTCGTGCGGTCCGGGTTCCGCGAGTGCGTGCACCGCGGGTCCCTGATCGTCCTGGACCCGCGCGGCGAGGTGCTGATCTCGCTGGGCGAGGTGCACACGCCGATCTATCCGCGGTCGTCGAACAAGCCGCTGCAGGCCACGGCACTGCTGCGAAACGGTTTCGTCCCGCGCACCACGGCCGAGCTGGCCATCGCGACCGCGTCGCACGAAGGCGAGTCCGAGCACGTCGAGCTCGTCGAGGACCTGCTCGACGAGTACGGCTTCGACGAGACCGACCTGCAGTGCCCGGCGGACCTGCCGGGCAACGAACTGGCCCGCGCCGAGGTCCTCGCGTCCGGGCGGCCGCCGCGGACGGTGTACATGAACTGCTCCGGCAAGCACGCCGCGATGCTCGCCGCGTGCGCCGCGAGCGACTGGGATCCGCGCACCTACCTCGACCCGGCCCATCCGCTGCAGCAGGCCGTCGTCGACACCGTCCTGGACCTGGCCGGCGACTTCGAGGACGCCGAACTCGGCATCGACGGCTGCGGCCTGCCCATCGTTCCCCTGCCGTTGTTCAACCTCGCGAGCGCGTACTCGCGGCTCGTCACCGCGGCCCCGGACACTCCCGAGCGGGCGGTCGCCGACGCGCTGCGCGCCCACCCGTTCCTGATCTCCGGAACCGGCAAGGACGACGTCCGCCTGATGACCGCGGTGCCGGGCCTGATGTGCAAGGCAGGGGCCGACGGTATCCACGCCGGCGCGCTGCCGGACGGCACCGCGTTCGCGTTCAAGATCGACGACGGTCACGAACGCGCCCGGCTGCCGTTGACCGCGGCGCTGCTGCACCGTCTCGGTGTCGACTTGTCGGAGGAACTCGCGACGCTCGCCTCGCAGCCGGTGCTCGGTGGAGGCAAGCGTGTGGGCACCGTTCGCGCGATTCCGGGGGTGTTCTGACCTCCGATCGCCAGACGAACCCCCGACGAACCGCGCTGTCGCCGCAGGTCGTGCCCAGGTGAGACGCATCGGACACGGCCCTGGAGGGGTGTGTGGAGGCGGAACGAACTTTTCCACGCTAGAGTGGAGCGCAGGAAAATACTCACATCACCGGGGCCGCCAAATTCCCCAGGCCGCCCCGTCAAAGCGCGAGGGGGTTAGCCATGGGCCGCGGCCGGGCTAAGGCAAAGCAGACCAAGGTTGCACGGCAACTCAAGTACAGCTCGCCGTCCACCGACTTCGAGAGCCTCCAGCGAGAGTTGTCTGGTGGTGAACCCATCTCGCACCGGGACGAAGTCTTCGCTGAACAACGCTCCGGTTGGGACGACGACTCGGACGACGACTGGCGTCGCTGACCCAGAGTAATCCCACGCACGGATCGGGGAGCCGGCAACACCGGCTCCCCTTACTGGCGCACGACGCACCCGCGCACGGTGCGTCGTCCGGGTTCCGCACCCGTCGGCGCGGATGCTCCCCGGTACCGGGATCTCAGCCACGCACCTGAGCACAAAGCACTGCGCCCGGGCCATCCAGGTGGCCCGGGCGCAGTGCTGTGCTTGGAAGCCGATCCGGCTAGGGCGTGTCTCCTAATCCTTCTCGGATGCACCTGGCGAAACAATCGTCGTCCTGCAAGGCGGAGGAGAAGCCGATACCGGGGTTGTATCGGCGCCGACGACAACGCAGCAGGGCGGCGATTGGGCGACGGGTGCGCCGAAATGGGGATTGGGAGACATGCCCTAGAACCGCGGGTGGTCGCCGAGCAGCACGGCCCGCACGTCGTCCTGGTCCTGCGCCTTGCGGACGGTACCGAGGGTCCAGCAGTCGATGTGCCGGGCGGTGAGCACGGCCAGCGCGCGGTCGACGTCCTCCGGCGCGACGATCGCGACCATGCCGACGCCCATGTTGAACGTCTTCTCCATCTCGGCGCGCTCGACGCGACCGCGCTGGGCGATCATCCCGAACACCGGCGCCGGGCTCCACGTCGTGCGGTCCAGCTCGGCGACGAGGCCCTTCGGCATGACGCGCGCGAGGTTCGCGGCGAGGCCACCACCGGTGACGTGGCAGAACGTGCGGACCTCGGTCTCGGCGGCGAGCGCCAGGCAGTCCTTGGCGTAGATGCGGGTCGGCTCGAGCAGTTCCTCGCCGAGCGTGCGGCTGAACTCGTCGACGTGCGCCGTCAGGCTCATCTTGCCGATCTCGAGCAGCACCTTGCGGGCGAGCGAGTAGCCGTTCGAATGCAGACCCGAGGAGCCCATGGCGATGACCACGTCGCCCGGACGGACCCGGTCGGGGCCGAGCAGCTTGTCGGCCTCGACGACACCGACACCGGTCGCGGACAGGTCGTAGTCGCCGTCCGCCATCACACCGGGATGCTCGGCCGTCTCGCCACCGAGCAGCGCGCAACCGGCCTGGATGCAGCCCTCGGCGATACCGCCGACGATCTCCGCGACCCGCTCGGGAACGACCCGGCCGACGGCGATGTAGTCCTGGAGGAACAGCGGCTCCGCGCCGCACACGACCAGGTCGTCGACGACCATCGCGACGAGGTCGAGACCGACGGTGTCGTGCTTGTCGAGCGCCTGCGCGACCGCGAGCTTCGTGCCGACCCCGTCGGTGGACGACGCCAGCAGGGGCTCCTTGTAGTCACCCTTGAGCGCGAACAGGCCCGCGAATCCACCGAGGCCGCCGAGCACCTCCGGTCGGGTCGCCTTCTTCGCGAGCGGCGCGAACAGTTCGACGGCTCGGTCGCCTGCCTCGATGTCCACGCCCGCCGCTGCGTAGGAAGCTCCGGGGGTTGTGTCCTCGGTCATGGGTTGTCGGCTCCAGCCTCGAGTTGTGGTGAACAGGTGTGCCGGCACCGTCGTTCGGACGCGCGTGTGCACGCCGAAAGCAGCCGGCCGCGCACCTACGGTACCGGACCGGCCGGGACCGTCGGTGCGCGAGGAGAGAAAAGTCCGGACCTCAGGGACGGCTCAACGCGTCCGCGTTGTCGTTGTCGAGGACCGTAGGGGTGTCCGATTCGACGTCGACGACGCCCTCGAGGACGTCCTTGCCGACGGCGTGCTCCTTCGGCAGCGCGATCGGGTAGCGACCGTCGAAGCAGGCCGCGCACAACCGTGAGGCGGGCTGCTCGGTCGCGCCGATCATGCCGTCGATGGAGATGTAGCCGAGCGAGTCGGCGCCGATCGAGCGGCGCACCATCTCGACCATCTCGTCGAAGTCGTGTTCGGAGACGTGTGCGGCGTCGTCGCGGGTGCCGCTGCCGTTGGCGATCAGCTCCGCCGGGGAGGCGAAGTCGATGCCGTAGAAGCAGGGCCACTTGACCGGCGGGGACGCGATCCGCACGTGGATCTCCAGAGCCCCTGCCTCGCGCAGCATCCGGATCAGGGCGCGCTGGGTGTTGCCGCGCACGATCGAGTCGTCGACGACGACGAGCCGCTTGCCGCGGATCACCTCGCGCAACGGGTTGAGCTTGAGCCGGATACCGAGCTGACGGATCGTCTGGCTGGGCTGGATGAAGGTGCGGCCCACGTAGGCGTTCTTCATCAGGCCCTGCCCGTAGGGCACGCCCGAACCCTGCGCGTAACCGACCGCGGCGGGTGTCCCGGACTCGGGCACCGGGATCACCAGATCCGCGTCGACCGGGTGTTCCTTCGCGAGACGACGGCCGATCTCGACACGCGTCGCGTGCACCGACCGGCCGGCGATCGTGGAGTCGGGACGGGCGAGGTAGACGTACTCGAAGACGCAGCCCTTGGGCTCGGGGTTCGCGAACCGCGACGACCGCACGCCGTCGGCGTCGATCGCGAGCAGCTCACCGGGCTCGATGTCGCGGACGAAGGATGCGCCGACGATGTCGAGGGCCGCGGTCTCGCTCGCGACGACCCAGCCGCGGTCGAGGCGGCCCAGACACAGCGGGCGGATGCCCCACGGGTCGCGCGCCGCGTACAGGGTGTGCTCGTCCATGAAGGTCAGGCAGAACGCGCCGCGCAGCTTCGGGAAGAGCTTCATCGCGGCCTGCTCGAGGGTGCCTTCGGCGACGGTATGGGCGAGGAGCGCACCGACGATGTCGGAGTCCGAGGTCGCGGCACCGGGCCGGGCGGGGTCGATGATGCCCAGTTCACGGGCTCGCTGGGCGAGTTCCGCGGTGTTGACGAGGTTGCCGTTGTGGCCGAGCGCGACACCGGTGCCGGCGGCGGTCGTCCGGAAGATCGGCTGTGCGTTCTCCCAGGTCGTCGAACCGGTCGTCGAGTAGCGGCAGTGGCCGACGGCGATGTGGCCGGGCATCGCGGCGAGCGTCTGCTCGTCGAACACCTGGCTCACCAGGCCGAGATCCTTGAAGACGAGCACCTGCGAGCCGTCCGCGACGGCGATGCCGGCCGCTTCCTGTCCGCGGTGCTGCAGCGCGTAGAGGCCGTAGTACGTGAGCTTCGCCACGTCCTCGCCGGGAGCCCAGACTCCGAAGACGCCGCACTCCTCGCGAGGCTCGTTTTCGGGTTCATCGGAGGCGAGAAGATTGCGAGTGTGGACCGACAGATCGGCACTGGTCACCGGGGTGCTCCCTGGGGCTGGACAAGGGCGGGGCATACCCATTCTACGAGCAGGTTCCGGTAAGCCCTATCCGGGACTCGTCACACGACCCGCATCAGCGGCAGCCAGTGGGCGATCTCCGCGGCCCGGCTCCCGGACGCATCGAGCTTCCCGGACGCGACCGCGTCGTCGTATCCGAGGAGGCCGGTCGCGAGCAGCAGCCAGGTGCGGGGCTCGGTTTCGACGACGTTCGGCGGTGTGCCGCGGGTGTGCCGCAGCCCCTCGATGCACTGCACCGCCACGAACGGCGGTACCCGCACCTCCACGCTGGCTCCCGGCGCCACCTGCTCGAGGGTGCGAGCGCTGAGCCGGACCGCCGCGGCGAGATCCGCCCGCGCCGGCCGGTCGTCGCTTTCGCCGCGCAGCCACGGCGCGACCCGGAGCAGGGCGTCTCTGAGTTCGGCGGGGTCGGCGGGTTTGCGGGGTGCCACGGGTAGGCAGCCTAGGACACGCGCAGGCGGCGCCGGGTCCCCATCAGACGTGCCGCGGCCGCTCCCCCGGTGTTGATCGCCAGGTGCGCGAGGGCGGGCGCGAGGACGCTGCCGCTGCGCCGGCGCAACCAGTCGAAACCGAGCGCGGCCAGGCCGGTCACCGCGACCGTCCCGACGACGCTGTCCCCCGCGATCATCGCCGGCCGCACGTGCCACAACCCGAACGCGGTGGCGTGCACCGCGGGGCTCACCAGCGGTGTCAGGACCCCGCGGAACAGCAGTTCCTCCGCGAGCACGGTCCCCACCGGGATGTGCAACGTGATCCAGGTCCAGAAGTCGTCGCGGCCGGCTCCGGCCGAGTCCGCGATCCGGTCGCGTACCACGGGTACGGTCAGGGCGAGCACGTAGCCACCGAGGACCGCCGCCGCGACCGCACCGCCCCAGCGCAATCCGGACGGGACGCGGGCGGGGTCGAGCCCCAGCTCGGTGCGGTTCATGCCCGACGCGCGGGCGGCGACCACCGCGCACACGCCCACCCCTGCCGACGCCCACGTGCGCCCGTGCGCGCCGAGCGGTGCCGACGGCAGGGTCGCGCTCCACACGACCGCTCCCGCCGCGACAGCCGGTCCCACGAGGCCGAAGCGGGTCACTTCTCCGGCCCCTGGGTGCCGGCGAGCGCCTCGAGCGCGAACCGCACCCGTTCGGTGTCGGTGGAGGTCCAGCCCTCCGGCTGGGTCACCGCGACCCATCCGTCGAGCACCTCGGTGCCGTAGTTGTGGCCGTGTCCGTCGGGTACGCCGGCCGCGTTCGTCAGATCCGCCGAAACCTGCCAGAACGTGACGATCGGGAACCAGCGCATCTGCGGCAGCCGGTCCGGCCCGGGGGGTTCGGACAGCCAGTCGGGCCGTGTGAACAGCAGGTCGGTCGACCACCACACCACCGGGTCGGACGCGTGCTGGATGTACAGCACGCGCGGGTTCAACCACGGGCTGGGCGGGTTGTCGAGGTCTTCCGCGTCGTCGGTGAACCGCACGACCATGCCGTCGGCGTACACCGGCTGCACCTCGGGCGTGCCGGGGTCGCGGCGATCGACGAGCTGATGCCACAGCCGGTTGGCGTTGGGCGGCCCCACCCACAGCACCCCGTCCACGGTCTCGCGGATGTCGGCGAGGGTGTCGAAAGCCCCCTCCCCCGACTGGGTTCCGAGGCTCTCCCCGTAGACGTACAGCTCGGGTCGCCGGTCGGGCGGCTGGGCGAGCCAGCGTTCGTGGACACGGTCGACGAGGATCCGGCCGGCTTCGGCGGCCTTGTCCCGGTCGGCGAGGAACGAGATCCAGCTGGGCAGGAACGAGTACTGCCACGCGACCATCGCGAGATCGCCGTTGTGGACCAATTCCATGGCCTGCGCGGCGGTGGGGTTCACCCAGCCCGTACCGGTCGTCGGGATGATCACCAGCACCTTGCGGTCGAAGGCTCCGGTGCGTTCGAGTTCGTCGATCACCAGGTCCGCGCGTTTCTCGACGGTGTCGGCGGTGCCGAGCCCGACGTACACGCGGATGGGTTCCTTCGCGGGGGTGCCGTTGACGGCTTCGAGTTCGCCGGCGTGGAGTCCGCGGGAGACGAAGTTGCGCCCCTCGAAACCGAGGGTGTCCCACGGGGCCAGCGATTCGGGACTGCCGGACTTCTCCGGGTTCATCGGCTGGACGGCACCGGGCCGGGTCTCGGCGTCCTGGATGCTGAACGCGGAGTTGACGATCGCGTACGTCCCCCGGATCAGGACGCCGTCGATGAGCATGGCCGTCACCAGCACGACCACGAGCACGCCGAGGGTGCGCGCGAGACCGGCCGGAAGGTGACGCCGGATCAGTTGCCACGCAATCCATCTGCCGATGTCGCGCAGACCGCGCCAGAGGGCCACGAGCAGGCCGGAGACCGCGAGCGCCAGCGCCAGGGTGCGCAGGTAGCCGCTGGTCGTCGTGCCCTCCGCGCCCATCAGCGCCGCGAGCTGACGCTGCTGGACCGCCGAGAACACCAACGCCATCAGAGACGCGACGATCGCGGCGACCGGCACCGCGACCTTGATCGCCCGCAGCACGGGGATCGGCGGCGGCCACCAACGCGCCCACGACAACACGAACCGGTAGACGGCCCAGCCCACCGCGCATCCGACGCCGTAGCCGATCGCCGCATTGATACCGCCGATGAGACCCTGGAACAACCAGTCGCGCGGCAGCAGCGACGGCGACAGCGACCAGCAGAAGAACAACGCCGCGAAGGCGATACCGGTGAAATCCAGGCTCAGCCACCCCCACACCCGCGCGGTGAGGGGGTGACGGTCACCGAAATCGGTGACCGCGGCGATGACCCGGCCCTGGCGAGCCTCGATCAACGCCAACCGATCGACCTGGGTACTGGCCATGGCTACCCGAACAAAGCGGGAAGAGTGCCCTCGTAGACCTCTCGCAGCTCGGCCAGGGTCACCGCGAACCGGCCCTGCACCTCCACGGAATCCGAACCCTCGTCGACGACACCGATCCGCACCCACGGCAGGTCGCGCGCCGAGCACATCCCCGTGAAACGGGACTCCTCGGTGCGCGGCACCGCGACCAGCACCCGGCCGGCGGATTCGGAGAACAGCGTGACGAACGGGTCCGCGTCCTCGGGAAGCAGGATCCGGCAACCGGTCTCACCGGCGAGCGCCGCTTCGACGACCGCCTGGGCGAGGCCGCCCTCGGACAGATCGTGGGCCGCCGAGATCAGGCCGTCGCGCGAACCGGCGACGAGGATCTCCGCGATGAGCCGCTCGCGCTCGAGGTCCACCTTCGGGGGCACACCACCGAGGTGGTTGTGCTCGACCTGCGCCCAGATCGATCCGTCGAACTCGTCGCGGGTCTCGCCGAGCAGGATGAGCGTCTCGCCGGGCTCGAGGCCCAGGCCGGTCGGGATACGACGATGCACGTCGTCGATGACGCCGAGCACCGCGACGACCGGGGTCGGCAGGATCGCGGTCGAGCCGGTCTGGTTGTAGAAGCTGACGTTGCCGCCGGTCACCGGGATGCCGAGCTGGGCGCATCCGTCGGCGAGGCCGCGCACCGCCTGCTGGAACTGCCACATCACGGCCGGATCCTCCGGCGAACCGAAGTTGAGGCAGTTGGACACGGCCTTGGGGGTCGCGCCCGTGGTGGCGACGTTGCGGTACGCCTCGGCGAGCGCGAGCTGCGCGCCCGCGTACGGGTCGAGCTGGGTGTAGCGGCCCGACGCGTCGGTCGCCAGGGCGATACCGCGGCCGGTCTCCTCGTCGATGCGGACCACACCGGCGTCGGCGTTCTCCGCCAGCACGGTGTTGCCGCGCACGTAGCGGTCGTACTGCTCGGTGATCCACTTGCGGCTGCACAGCGCCGGCGACGCGAGCATCTTCAGCAGCGTGGCCTTCAGTTCGTCGGCCGTCTCCGGGCGCTTCAGGCCGGCGGTGGTGTCGGCGATCAGCGCGTCCTGCGAGTCCGGACGCTGCACGGGACGCTCGTAGACCGGACCCTCGTGTGCGACGGTGCGCGGCGGCACGTCCACGACGGTCTCGCCGTGCCAGGTGATGACCAGGCGGTCGCCGTCGGTGACCTCACCGATGTCGGTCGCCAGCACGTCCCACTTCTTGCAGACCGCCATGAACGCCTCGACGTTCTCGGGCGCGACGACCGCGCACATGCGTTCCTGCGACTCGGAGGACAGCACCTCGGCGGGGGTCATGCCCTTCGCACGGGTCGGGACCCGGTCGAGGTGGATGCGCATGCCGCCGTCACCGGCGGCGGCGAGCTCGGAGGTCGCGCAGGACAGGCCGGCACCGCCGAGGTCCTGGATGCCGACGACCAGCTTCTCGCGGTACAGGTCGAGGCAGCACTCGATGAGCACCTTCTCGGTGAACGGGTCGCCGACCTGCACGCTCGGCAGCTTCTTCGGGCGGCCGCCGGCACTGTCGTCGAACGTCTCGGACGCGAGGACGGAGACGCCGCCGATGCCGTCGAGGCCGGTGCGGGCACCGAACAGGATGATGCGGTTGCCGGTGCCGGACGCGAACGCCAGGTGCAGGTCCTCGACGCGCATCGCGCCCGCGCACAGCGCGTTGACCAGGGGGTTGCCCTGGTAGGAGGCGTCGAACACGGTCTCGCCGCCGACGTTGGGCAGGCCGAGGGAGTTGCCGTAGCCGCCGACACCGCGCACCACGCCGTCGACGACGCGGCGGGTGTCGGGATGGTCCGCGGCACCGAAACGCAACTGGTCCATGACCGCGATCGGGCGCGCACCCATCGCCATGATGTCGCGGACGATGCCGCCGACACCGGTGGCCGCGCCCTGGTAGGGCTCGATGTACGAGGGGTGGTTGTGCGACTCGACCTTGAAGGTCACCGCCCAGCCGTCGCCGATGTCGACGACACCGGCGTTCTCGCCGATGCCGGCCAGCATCGAGGAACGCATCTCGTCGGTGGTGGTCTCCCCGAAGTAGCGCAGGTGGACCTTCGACGACTTGTAGGAGCAGTGCTCGGACCACATCACGGAGTACATCGCCAGTTCGGCGTCCGTGGGACGGCGGCCCAGGATCTCCTTGATGCGGGCGTACTCGTCGTCCTTCAGACCCAGCTCGGCGTACGGCTGAGCAAGATCGGAAGTCTCGGCGGCGTGGGTGACGGTATCCACCTGCGGTGACACTGGGCGTCGGGTCCCTTCACTCTGGGATCGAAACGGCAGGCCGGGCGCGCACTGCCGCGGCCAGTCTATCGGGGGGGACCGTCATCGGGTGCCACCGGTGCGTCGGCGGACACGCCGCGGGCGTTCGCCCGCGTGAGGGTGAGCGCTTCCAGGTCCACGGTCACGTCACGACCGGCCACGGGCAGCGTCATCGTTCCCGCCTGTTCGCCGTCGAATCGGTACCACCCGTTTTCGAGGGTGAACGCCGCGAGCACGGCCGGTTCGGTGAGATCGACGATCCAGTACTGCGGAATCCCGCTCTCCGCGTATTCGGAGAACTTCGTGACCCGGTCGGTCCGCCCGCTTCCGGCGGTCGTCACCTCGACCACGAGCCGCACATCGGCGGCGGTCGCACGGTCCGGATCGGCCTCGACGAGGGCCCGGTCGACGACGATCACGTCGGGGCAGCGGACCGTCGGCGGCTCGCCGGGGAGCAGCACCTCGACGTCGCCGAGGACGCACAGCTCGTCGGGGAGTTGCTCGGCGAGCGCGTCGACCAGTGCGAACGTGACGTGCTGGTGCAGGTATCCGGGGTGCGGGGTCACGACGAGGACCCCTTCGCAGAGCTCGAGCCGGTAGCGCTCGTACTCGGGCAGGGCCGCCCACTCGTCGACCGTCAGCAGATGGTCGGGGAACGACGGACCGCTCATCATCGATCACCACCGTTCGTCCTCGGCGGGAAGGTGCACTCAGTCTCGCATCGCGGACGGCTCCACGTGGGCCTTAGGCGGGGTCGATCCGGTCGGACGGCACCAATCGGACGCAGCAGAAACCCGGCGCGGGATCCAGGCACGCGCGCAGGGTGCGGTCGCCCAGGCCGTCGAGCAGTGCCGTGAGCAGGTCGAGGTTCATACCGCACACCAGGTCGGTGTGCCCGTCGACCAGCGCATGGAACGGGCAGTTTCCGAGGCGGATGGCGTCCCCGTCGTCGAGCGGTTCGAATCCGTGGTCCGCGAGGACCTCGGTCGTCCGCTCGCCGGCGGCGTCCTCCCCGATCCGCCGGCCCAGTTCGGTCGCGCGCCGCGACAGGATCGCGCGCGGCGATTCGCCGGTGCGGTCGGACTCGTCGACGGCGTCCGCCAGCAACCGGCCCGCCAGTTCGTATCGCCGCGCGGGCAGAGTCACGTCGATCTGTCGCGCGGCCCGGCGATACAGCTTCGCGGGGCGTCCGGCTCCCGGCCCGGCGCGCCCGCTCCGGCGGGCGAACTCGACCTCGAGCAACCCCTCTTCGACGAGCCGGTCGAGATGGAAGGCGGCGGTCGTGCGGGCGATACCCAGGGCGGCGGCGACCTCGTCGCGTCCCACCGGTTCGCGACGGCTCACGACGTAGTCGTAGAGCCGGCTCCGGGCGGGTTCGCCGAGTGCCGCGAGGGCGGCGATCCCCGATTGCTGCGCGCGGTCCATCCCTCGATTGTAAAACCGATTTTCGTTGACTAAATGTCGCCGCCGATTCTAAAATCAGTGCAGATAGTTTTTAGAACTCGGACAGAGGGAGACCCGTCATGTCCACCACCTCATCCCCCACCGCGATCACCGCGCGCGCAGACCTCCACGACCCCGGCTATCAGGCGTTTCTGGCACTGCGCACGGTCTTCACCGTCGCCCCGATCCTGTTCGGGCTCGACAAGTTCACCAACCTGCTGACCGACTGGCCCGGCTACCTGGCCACGTGGATCGACGACATCCTCCCCGGCACCGCGCAGCAGGCCATGTACCTCGTCGGTGTCATCGAGATCGCAGCCGGCATCCTCGTCGCCGTCGCACCCCGGATCGGAGCCTGGGTCGTCGCCGCATGGCTCGCCGGGATCATCGTCAACCTGCTGACCTACTCCGGCTACTACGACATCGCGCTGCGCGATTTCGGTCTGCTCGTCGGAGCCGTGGCACTCGCACGACTCGCGGTCGCGTACCACCGCCGGACGTGAGCCCGATCCGGCCGGACCGGATCGGTCAGGCCGCCGGCGTCAGGAAGGCGGCCAGAGCGTCCGCGTAGGAGCCGACATCGGCGGCGCCCATCAGCTCGCGGGCCGAGTGCATCGCGAGCTGCGGGGCGCCCACGTCGACCGTGGTCAGCCCGGTGCGCGACGCGGTGATCGGCCCGATCGTCGAACCGCACGGCAGGTCGGCGCGGTGCACGTAGCGTTGCAGCGGCACCCCGGCCTGGTCGCAGGCCAGGGCGAACGCCGCGGCGCCGGCCGCATCCGTCGCGTACCGCAGGTTCTGGTTGACCTTGAGCACCGGTCCGCCGTTCACCTCGATCCGGTGCGACGGCTCGTGCCGCTCCGCATAGTTCGGGTGCGTCGCGTGCGCCATGTCCCCGGAGGCGACGATCGACCCGGCCAGGGTGCGCAGGAACTCCTCGCGACCACCGCCGCGCGCGAGCACGATCCGCTCGAGCACCGAGTTCAACAGGTCGGAGAACGCCCCGCGGTCCGACATGCTGCCGACCTCCTCGTGGTCGAACAGCACGAGCATCGGGGACGGGCCCGGGTTCCGGACGACGTGCTCGGCCGCGGCGAGCAGCGCGTGCACGCCCGCGTAGCAGGTGCCCTGGTTGTCCAGGCGCGGTGCGCTGACCAGATCGCCGTCCACCCCGACCAGCGAACTCGGCGCCAGGTCGTGGGTCATGAGTTCCCAGCCGAGCACCGCGTCCGCGGCCACCCCGGCCCGGTCGGCGAGATAGCCGATGAACGACCGCGGTTCGGTACCCACGCCCCACACGGCGTTCACGTGGCGTTGCGGGTCGAGCTGCACGCCCTTGCGGTCTTCCGACAGGTGGATCGCGAGCTGCGGAACCCGCAGGATCGGGTCGTCGACGTGCACGAGCACGTCCGAGGCGGTCGCGCCGTTGCGCACCGTCAGGCGGCCGGAGACACCGAGGTCGCGGTCCAGCCACGAGTTCAGCCACGCCCCGCCGTACGGTTCGAGGCCGACGGTCCGCCAGCCGGCCGACACCAGGTCCGGATGCTGCTTGACCCGAAGGTTGGGGCTGTCGGTGTGCCCGCCGACGATCCGGAACGGCCGGGTCGTGCCGGACGCGTCCGTCGCGCCCTCCCCCTCGGTGGTCCACGCGATGAGCGAGCCACCGCGGATCACGTAGTACCGCCCGGGCTCGGTCGGCCAGGGCTGCGTCTCGGCCAGTTCGTCGAAGTCGGCGTCGGCGAGCATGGCCGCGACGGTCGCGCACACGTGGAACGGTGACGGTGACAGGTCGACGAAATTGCACAGCCCCTGGGCGTCGGCGCGTGTGAGAGAAGACATTCCTGCATCCTCGCACCACCGCGAGGAATCCACACCAGGTGAAGCTGCCGCTTCCGGTGTTGCGTTGTGGCGCCTGGGACCGCCACAACGCAACACCGGCAAATAGTCAGTGACCGGAGGCGACGCAGAAGTGGTTGCCGTCCGGGTCGGTCAGCGTCACCCAGCGGAACGCGCCCATGTCCTCGCGGTGCACCTCGGTCGCACCGGCGGCCACGAGCCGCGCGACCTCGTCGTCGAGGTTCTCGGTGCCGAGGTCGAGGTGGACGCGGTTCTTGCCCGGCGTGGGGTCGGCGACCTTCTGGAAGCCGAGCCGCTGCGGCGAGTCCGGCAGGGCGACGATGTAGAAGAATCCGCCGTTGTCCTGGTCGATGCGCCCGCCCGTCTGCTCGGCCCACCATTCGGCGAGCGGTCCGGGATCCGTGCTGTCGAATGTGATCATGCCGATGCTGAGTGCCATGCAGTGAAGCTAGCGCTTCCCGTGTGCCTTTGTGGCGCCTGGGACCGCCACAAGGAAACACCACAAAGATGCGTATTCCTACTCAGGAAACTGGTGGGTGAAGCGGGCAGAATGATCATCGATACCGCGCCTTGGGGGAGGATTCCGGTATCGATCCGGGACCCGATCGGGGGGTCGGCTCCCGGACACTCGGGACGAGGGGCTTTGCCGCTGATCGGGACAGCGACGGAGCCCCTCGTCCTTGTCTCGGGATCTCTAGTTCTGCCGAGCGTTCTGCCGAGCGGGCGGGTTGACGAACCAGAGGTTCTCCTCGACCAGGTGCTCGCTCTTCCAGCCGTCGGCGGTGCGCACGACGCGATGGTGGTAGTTGCCGCCGCAGAACGACAGCGCGTCCATTCCGGGCAGTTGCATGGGGTTGTAGAACATCGCGGTCACGTCGGCCCGGTCGCCGTCGAGGCTGATCTGGATGTTGCTGATGAAGTGCTGCGTCATGGGCACCGCGTCGAGCGCGCGGGACAGGATCGCGACGACCTCGTCGCGCGACCCCGGCGGATACCCGACGGAGCTGTAGTCGAGGTGCGCGTCGTCGGTGAAGACCGAGGCGAGCGCCTCCCAGTCCTTCGTGTCGACGGACCGCGCGTAGCGGTAGAGCAGCTCTTTGATCTCGAGCTTGTCGTGAACGGCCTGCACATCCATCAGGCGAGAATAAGACATTCGATACAGGAGAGGAACATTTCCGCGGAGACATTTCGGCCCCGGAACGAGCGATGGGTGCCTCCCTGTCGTCGAGCAACAGGGAGGCACCCATCACCGTGGCGCCGGGGTCGGTCAGGCGGAGACGACCGCGTCCAGAACGCTGTAGAACATGCCGAGGCCGTCGTCGCTGGGGCCGGTGAGCGGCTCGGTGGCGTGCTCGGGGTGCGGCATCAGGCCGACGACGCGGCCGTTCGCCGACGCGATGCCGGCGATTCCGCGCTGCGAGCCGTTGGGGTTGTCGCCGGCGTACCGGAACACGACGCGACCCTCGCCCTCGAGTTCGTCGAGCACTTCCTGCGACGCCTGGTAGCGGCCTTCCCCGGACTTGAGGGGAACGAGGATCTCGGCCCCGGCCTCGTAGCGGGAGGTCCATGCGGTCGAGTTCGACTCGACCTTGAGCCACTGGTCGCGGCAGATGAAGTGCAGGCCCTCGTTGCGGGTGAGTGCGCCGGGCAGCAGGCCCGCCTCGCACAGCACCTGGAAGCCGTTGCAGATACCCAGCACCGGCATGCCGCCCTTGGCCGCCTCGACGACCTTGCCCATCACGGGCGCGAAGCGCGCGATCGCGCCGCAACGCAGGTAGTCGCCGTAGGAGAAGCCGCCGGGCACGATGACCGCGTCGACACCCTTGAGGTCGGCGTCGCCGTGCCACAGGCTCACGGCCTCACCGCCGGCGAGCTTGACCGCGCGGGCCGCGTCGACGTCGTCGAGCGTGCCCGGGAAGGTGATGACTCCGATGCGGCTCATGCTTCACCGTCGATCCGGCGCACCGTCCAGTCCTCGATCACGGTGTTGGCGAGCAGACCCTCCGCGATCTTCTCGAGCTCGGCGTCGTCGACGCTGCCGTCGATCTCGAGCTCGAAGCGCTTCCCCTGGCGGACATCGGATACGCCCGGGAAGCCCAGCCGCGACAGCGCCCCGACAATGGCCTGGCCCTGGGGGTCGAGAATCTCGGCCTTGGGCATGACTTCGACGACGACACGAGCCACGTGCTGCTCCTCGGTAGTAGTGCTGGCGCCCGGGGACGGACACCGGACGAACAGCAGTTTACCGGGAGGGCCTCGAACACCGGGCACCGGTCGACGCACTTCACAGATATACCCCCAGGGGGTATAAAGGAGGAGTGTCCACACAAAAGGAGGAGCCGATGACCACCGGCGACACCCTGCACGAGGTCGAGCTTTCGATCGGCGGCATGACGTGCGCCTCGTGCGCCGCCCGCATCGAGAAGAAGCTCAACCGGATGGACGGCGTCACCGCGACCGTCAACTACGCGACCGAAACCGCGAAGGTCAGCTACACCGGAGAGGTCGCCCCGGAGGACCTCGTCGCGACCGTCGAAGCCACCGGTTACAGCGCGACGTTGTCCCCTCCCCCGACGCCTGCCGGGACCGAGCCGGCCCCGGAAACCGCCGAGCCCGACGAGGCGGCGGCATGGCGGCAGCGGCTGATCGTGTCCGCGACCCTCACCGTCCCGGTCGTGCTGCTGTCGATGATTCCGGCGCTGCAGTTCGACAACTGGCAGTGGATCGCCCTGACGCTCGCCTCCCCGGTCGTGGTGTGGGGTGCGCTGCCGTTCCATCGCGCCGCATGGACCAACCTTCGTCACGGCGCGGCCACGATGGACACCCTCATCTCGGTCGGTGTGATCGCCGCCTACCTGTGGTCGCTGTGGGCCCTGCTGTTCACCCACGCCGGCATGCCCGGCATGCGGATGGCGTTCGATCTGTTCCCCTCCGGCGACGGCGACACGCACATCTATCTGGAGGTCGCGGCGGCGGTCACGACGTTCATCCTCGCCGGCCGGTACTTCGAGGCCCGCGCCAAGCGGCAGTCCGGCGCGGCGCTGCGGGCCCTGCTGGACATGGGCGCCAAGGACGTCGCCGTGCTGCGGAACGGCACCGAGACACGCATCCCGATCGGGCAGCTCGCAGTCGGCGACGTGTTCGTGGTGCGGCCCGGCGAAAAGGTCGCGACCGACGGTGTCGTCACCTCCGGCACCTCGGCGGTCGACGCCTCGATGCTCACGGGTGAATCCGTCCCGGTGGAGGTCGGTCCCGGCGACAGCGTCGTCGGCGCGACCGTCAACGCCGGTGGACGGCTCGAGGTCCGCGCGACCCGGGTCGGCGCGGACACCCAGCTCGCGCAGATGGCGCGGCTGGTCACCGAGGCACAGAACGGCAAGGCCGAGGTGCAGCGTCTCGCCGACCGGGTGTCGGCGGTGTTCGTCCCGATCGTGATCGGACTGTCCCTGCTCACCCTCGTCGGCTGGCTCCTGTTCACCGACGATCCCGTCTCCTCGGCCTTCACCGCAGCCGTCGCCGTGCTGATCATCGCGTGCCCGTGCGCGCTCGGCCTGGCCACGCCCACCGCGCTGCTCGTCGGCACCGGACGCGGCGCCCAGCTCGGCATCCTCATCAAGGGACCGCAGATCCTCGAATCGACGCGCCGCGTCGACACGGTCGTGCTCGACAAGACCGGGACCGTGACGAGCGGTCGCATGAGCGTCGACTCGGTGCACGTGGCCGACGGCGAATCCGAAACGGAGACACTGCATCTCGCCGGATCGCTCGAGCACGCGTCGGAGCACCCGATCGCGCGGGCCGTCGCGGAACGCGCCGGGACCCTCTCCGACGTCGAGAGCTTCGAGAACCACGGGGGCCGAGGCGTTTCCGGGGTCGTCGACGGCCACGCGGTGCTGGCCGGGCGGCTGTCCTGGCTGCGCGACGAATGGTCGCTGACGGCACCGGAGTCGCTGCGCCTGACCGCCGACGAGGCCGAGACCGCGGGACGCACCCCGGTGTGGGTCGCGTGGGACGGGACGATCCGTGCCGTGGTGGTCGTCTCCGACACGATCAAGGAGACCTCGGCGGACGCGATCGCCGAACTGCGGGCGCTGGGTCTGCATCCGGTGCTGCTCACCGGCGACAACCATCGCGCCGCCGAGTCGGTCGCCGCGCAGGTCGGCATCGACGACGTGATCGCGGAGGTGCTGCCGGGCGACAAGGTCGCCGTCGTCGAGCGGTTGCAGCGGGAGGGACGGGTCGTCGCGATGGTCGGCGACGGCGTCAACGACGCGGCGGCGCTCGCGCAGGCGGACCTGGGCCTGGCCATGGGTACCGGTACCGACGTCGCGATCGAGGCATCCGATCTGACGCTGGTGCGCGGCGACCTCACGTCGGCGCCCGACGCGATCCGACTCGCCCGCGCCACACTGGGCACCATCAAGGGAAACCTGTTCTGGGCGTTCGCCTACAACGTGGCGGCGTTGCCGCTGGCCGCGCTCGGGCTGCTCAATCCGCTGATCGCGGGAGCGGCGATGGCGTTCAGCTCGGTGTTCGTGGTGAGCAACAGCCTGCGGTTGCGCCGCTTCTCACCGCGCTAGGCAGCGTTCGAAGGTTCGATCGCTGACGAGGCGACAGAAGTAAGACACGTGATAATATTTTCTGATCGGTTCGGTATATTGTTCTCATGGCGCGTACAGACAAATGGGCTTCTCTCAGCACGCAAACGCGGGAGGCTCTGCGCTCGGACCTCCTGAGCGGGAGGTGGGAACCCGGAAAGAGGCTTCAGGTCGGCGAGCTCTCCAAACTGTACGGCGCCAGTACCACCGTCATGCGCGAGGCTCTGACCAGGCTCGCCGGCGAGCAGCTCGTCTCCTTCGTTCCCAATCACGGCTTCTTCGTCGCCCAGTTGACGCTGGACGAACTCCAGGATCTCACCGAACTGCGCTGCCGGATCGAGGGGTTCGGCGTCGCTCTCGCCATCGAGCGCGGGAGCCTGGCGTGGGAATCGGAGTTGATCGGCGCCCACCACAGGCTGGAGCGGACACCTCGCCGCAGGGCCGACGACCCTCACCACATCAGCCCCGAGTGGCTCGAAGCCCACCAGGACTTCCATGCAAAGATCCTGGAACCCTGCCGTATCTCGGCACTCATCGACCTTGCGGCAACCCTCGCCGACGCCACCGTTCTCTACCGCCAGTGGACGGCACCCTCACAGGCTGCAGAATCACGCGATATCGAAGCAGAGCACCGGGAGATCCTCGAGTCCGTACTTGCTCGGGACGCAGTAACCGCCGAAAAGCTGCTGCGCGAGCACTACGAGCTCACCACGAGGATCATCACCCAGTCGCTCGGCTGAGTCCGCGAGAGCAGCCGCCGAACACGGCCGCCCGGACGGACCTCAGACGCTGCGGGTGACCCCGCCGTCGACGCGAACGTTCTGTCCGGTGATGTAGCTCGCTTCCTCGCCGGCAAGGAAGCGCACGGCACGAGCGATCTCCTGCGCGCTGGCGGCCCTGCGCAGCGGGATGCGTTGGGTCCACTCGGGGGCGACCGCAGAGGGGTCGGCGACGGTCCACCCCGGTAGGACGTTGTTCATGCGGATACCCGAAGGGCCGTACTCGTCGGAGTAGAGCTTGGTGAACGAAGCGAGCCCGGCCCGGAATGTCGCAGAAACCGGGTACCGAGGGTTCGGTTCGAACGGCGAACTGGTGGAGATGTTCACGATGCTGCCGCCCCCGACCTCCAGGAAATGGGGGGTCACCACACGCGCCATCCGGACGACATTGAGCAGGTAGCCCTCCATACCGTCCTGCCAGTCGCTGTCCGTCAAATCGAGCACACCACCGGTGGCACCGTGCCCGGAATTGTTGACCACCGTGTCGATCCGGCCGAACTCCGACAAGGCCAGGTCGACGACGGCCCGAAGATCTTCCTCGGAGCGGTTCGTCCCGTCCAGCCCCACACCGCCGAGTTCCTCGGCGAGTTTGCGCCCACGTCCGGACGGCGACAGGATCGCCACCCGATATCCGTGTTCGTGCAACTCCGTGGCGACGGCAGCACCGATGCCGGAACCACCTCCGACCACAACGGCTGTCTTCTGCGTCATGAATTCCGTTCCTTGCTCAGTTGTTCGGCACGGCGCGCGATGAGCGCCTCGACTGCGGTTGCCGACAGGTCCGCGAATTCGGCGAAGTCGATGTCGTCTCCTGCGCACGCGGCGATATAGAAGCCGTCGGTCAGAGCACGGCCGAGCACGACCATCTTTCGGCCGAACTCCGGATCCTCGGCAAGTACCTCCGCCGGGATCAGCGGTTCGACCCGCCGCACCATGTGCTCGAACATCTCCTTGCGGACTTCGAGGTACTTCTTGCGCGCCAGATTGTCCTCGAGGCGGCGATCCAGTGCGAACATCAGGGCGAGGACCCAGAATGCCTCGGCCTTGTTCTCCGGATCCGCCGATCCACCCGCCGACCCGGCGATGCTACGACGCAGCAGGTCGCGGTTCGTCGGACCTGTATGGTCCTTCTTCCAGATTTCGAAACAGAACTCGATGAGTTCCGCAAACAATTTCTCTTTGTTCTCGAAATGGTAGTAAATGGAACCGTTCGGCAGCCCGGAAAGCCTGGCCACCTCGGACATCGTGGTGCCCTCGTAACCCGCCGTCACAGCCAGGGACAACGCCGCATCGAGGATCGCCCGCTCGTTTTCCGGGGTCGACTGATGAACTCGACGCCTCGCCATCTCAACTCCTTTCACCGCGACGGGACCACAAAGTGATCCCTATCGCTTTCTACCAGTGCGGCCGACCGAACCTTCGGTCACCGCTGTGACAGTGAGGTCGCCGGGAGCGACCACACGGGCGCCGTCCTCCTCGACAGCGAGGAGTCGTGGGCTCTCCGGTCTCCACACCGGAGCAGTCCCGGAACCGTCACGCACGAACGGGACGATCGCGTCCCGGAACGCCGCCCGCACACACTCGAACGTGTCCCGATCGACACCTTCCATCATCGGCGCACCGCGCCAAGCCTGGCGGTCGCCGAAGACGAACGGGAGCGTGAAGCAGTGCGGCGACAACGCCCGTTCCAGGGAGCTGCGAACATCGAGGCGCATCAGTCTCGTTGGGACTGCGGCACTTCGGGCGAGGTCGTACGCCACCGATCGGAACTGCCACAGTGTCGTGGCGAGCACCATCTGCTCGTATACCGACTCCCGCTCGGCCGTGTGGTCGAGCACCGCCTCCGGAGCGCTGAACGAGCGCGCCACGAAGTCCTCCAGCTTCTCCCGAGAGAAGGACTCGGCAGGTTGTGTTCTGAGGAAGCCCGCGGTCTCCTCGGCGGTGGTGACCACCAGCAGCGCCGAGGTGTGCAGCCGAGCGGCACTCAGCTTCGGCTCCCCCAACCATCCGGGCATCCGCGGCCCGGCGGCCGGGGCGAAGGCGAATCCCGCACCGCGGTAGTTCAGCGCAGTGGTGCGCTGCGCGGCCAGGATCGACTCGACCGGAGCGGTGGCGAACCGTTCCGGTGCCAGTGCATCCTCGAATGCCGCGCGCCGCGCCTCGTGGTCGCACTCGGACAACGGGGCCAGGCGCGGCATGCTGAGCAGCAGCGTGCGGGCGAACATTCCTCCGGTCTGCGGCAGGACACTCAGCGCATGCGCATACCACGCGCCGGCGGAGTCCCCGGCAATGGTGATGTTGGCCGGATCGCCGCCGAACGCGGCGATGTTGTCCCGAACCCAGCGCGCTGCCACCTCGAGATCCCGTAGCGGCTGCGCCGAGGCATCGGCGTCGCCCGAGCCACCGAGGTGGCCGAGCGCGCCGATCCTGTAGCCGACCGTGACGAGCACAATCCGTCCGCTGCGGACGAGGTCGTGCGCGTCGTACCAGCGCGACTCGCCGGAGCCCGTTGTGAATCCACCCCCGTGAACGAACAACAGCACCGGAAGCCCGGCCGAGTCGGCAGGTGCCTGGATCCTCAGGGAGAAGGAATCCTCGTGCTGGGGCAGTTCACCGAGTGCCTGCCCGAGGATCCCATCGAGTATCCCGCCGGTCTGGGGAAAGGCGGTAGGCGGCGACTGCGCGATGGTCGGCGGTCCCAGCGCGGAACCACGGTCGGCTCGATCGAGCCGCGCGCCGTACCGCACACCTCGGGCGTCGACGACCCCTTCGACGACTTCGGCACGGACGACACCGGTGTCGACCGTGAACTCCCTCGAACCCGCACTCACGGAGGTCATGGCAGAAAGTCGTAGTCGTCCGGGTTCACGTGCTCGGTGATCTTCCAGTATTCGGCGTTGGTGTAGGGCCACACCTGTGAGACCCGGCCGACGCTGTTCTGGTACCAACTGCGCACGTAGGGCTGACCCCACGCCATCAGACGGTTCTCCCGGTCGACCCACTCCACGAAGCGGTCCAGGGCCTCGGGGGTGACGTCGAGAGCCTTGACGCCCCGGTCGAGGACCTCACGGATCGCCTCGAGCGAGTACTCCCCGGCGCGCTCGAGCATGAAGTGCAGGCTGCCGGCGACGACACCACCGATGTTCGGCCCGTACAGCATGAAGAAGTTCGGGTAGCCCGGCACGGTGATGCCGTTGTACGCGCGGGCGTCGCCCTTCCAGAATTCGTGGATCTCCACCCCGCCTCGACCGATCACCTCGACACCGTCGAGGTAGTCCGACGGCTTGAATCCGGTGGCGTAGACGATGAGGTCGACCTCGTGGTGCGTCCCGTCGGCGGTACGGATTCCGGTCTCGGTCAGCTCCACGATGGCGTGCGTCGACACCGTAGTGCTTTCGGCCATCAGCGCTTTCGCCCACACGCCGTTGTCGCGCAGCATCCGCTTCGCACCGGGCGGGTAGGACGGGACGGCGATCTCCAACAGGTCCGGTCGTCCCTCGAACTGCTCCGTCAGCCGCGCGATCAGTTCGTCGCGCACCTTCCGGTTCGTGGCGGAGACACTCAACGGCGCACCGGGCCAGTCTTTTTCGGCGCGGACGGTGTGGAATCGTCCGGGGATTCCCTGCGTGATGACCCACAGCCGGTACCACTGACCGTAGTAGGGGACCTTGCGCACCAGCCAGGCGAACGCCTCGGAATGGTTGTCGTGGTAGGTCGGGGCAGGCAGCATCCACGGGGCGCTGCGCTGGAAGACGGTGAGCGAAGCCACCTCTTCGTAGATGGCAGGCACGATCTGATAGGCACTGGCACCTGTGCCGATGACCGCGACCCGCTTGCCACGCCAGTCGTAGGAGTCGTCCCACTCCTGCGAGTGCATGGCGACTCCGCGGAAGCGTTCGGCGCCGGGGAAGTCGGGGATGTTCGGGATGTCGAGCTGCCCGACCGCGCTGACGATCGCCTGGAACGTGCGGGTGCGTTCGGCGCCCTGCGCGTCCCGGGTCACCACGATCCACGCGCCGGCCTCGTCGTCCCAGCGTGAACTCACCAGTCGGGTGCCGAACTCGATCAGGTCGATGAGTCCGGCGCGCTCGGCGACCGTGTTCAGATAGTCGTCGATCTCCCCACCCTCGGCGAACTGGTGGGGCCAGTCGACCCGCTGCGCGAACGAGTATGAATACCCGAAAGTCGGTGTGTCCAGGCGCACTCCGGGGTAGTGGTTCTTCTGCCAGGTGCCGCCCAGCCGATCGGCGGCGTCGATCATCGTGAAGGGCACACCGGCCTGACGGTAACGGTGTCCGGCGGCGATACCCGAGACACCCGCACCGACGATGAGCACCTCGAAGCGGCGCCCCTCGGCGACGTCCTCGAAGCGCCAGTCGGGAGCGGCACTCTTGTCCTCGGCCAGATCGAGTTCGTGCTTGAGCGAGTCGGACCAGTCGGCGTTGCCGCCGGTGAGGTAGCCCAGGACGTCGGTGACCGCGGTGTCGGAAAGCATGCCGACGCTGGTGATCCGCTCGTCGCGAAGGCGGCGCAGTCCGGTGAGGGCGAGCTCGCGGGCCTTGTGCTGCTGGGCTTCCGACATCCCACCGTGCGGGTGCCCGATCGTGTCGACGGGCGTCAGCGGTGGGCGCAGGTCCTCGGTGAGGACAGCGGTGTCACCCGTGGCCGCGGCGATGGCCACCAGCAGCGAGGGAAGATCGGCCTTGTCGGCGATCTCCTGCAGGAACTCGTCGGATTCGGTGATCGGCTCGTACTCGTCGCGCCAGAACAGGTCGTCGTAGCGGTCGATACCAGAAGTGCTCATCTGTTCTCTTTCCTCCGGGAGCGGTCGACGCTGCGCGAGAGGTCGACGTAGGTCCGTAGTGCGGCGACGACCCGTGCCTCGTCGGCAGCGGTGAACACAGCCGCGACGTAGCGGTCCGGGCGAACGACGACGACATGGGGCACCCCGAGCGGGCGGGCCGGGTCGACGAACGCGCCGGTGAGGTCGGTCAGATCGGAGGGCCCTGCCTCCTGCGGGCCACGATGGTGGCCGCGTGGGAGAAGACGCACCCGTGGGACGCCGTTCCAGAACGGATCGCGCGCGACCTGCCCGGTCCCTGTGGGGCCGAGTTCGAGGATCGCCCATCCGGTTCCGAGATGCGCGTCGAGGGGCGAGGTGGTGCCCTCGGCGGTCTCGACCGTCGGCTGGCTCATGGCCTTGCCGACGGCTTCTGCGAAGCGGGAGTCCACTTCACGTGCCGGATCGACGGCGACGCCCTTGGAGTAGTCCGGCGGGGTGATGAACCGCATGGAGGACAGATAGGCGTGGACCGGCGGGAACAGTCGCGCCACGGAGAAGACGACGTCGCGGGCGGCGGCTGCGACGCCGCGGGCCATGACGATCGAGCCGGTGATGTGCGAGATGCGCACCATCTTCTTGGCATGGGTACGACGTTCGGACTCGTAGCTGTCGAGCAGACGGTCGGTGCCCACACCGTCGAGTGCGGCCCGCAGCTTCCAGGCCAGGTTCGACGCGTCGCGAAGACCGGCATTGAGTCCCTGGCCCGAGAACGGGGGCATGAGATGGCCGGCGTCACCGACGAGGAATGCGCGTCCGGCCCGGTAGGTCTTGGCGAGCCGGCGGTGGGCGACGTAGACGACTGCGCGGCGGATGTCCTCCGGGGTCACCTGTGGGTGGAACGGAAGGACCAGTTCGCGGATCTTGTCCGGGCGGGTGATCTCCTCGGCGTCGTCGCCGGGAAGCATCATGAATTCCAGACGCAGTCGTCCCTTGATGCCGGGGACGTAGACGTACGGCCGATCGCCGTTGCCGTGGAACTCGGCGTAAGGCTCCTTCTCGCGGGTGGTGTTCAGCAGGTCGACGACCACCCAGCGTTCTTCCTGGGTCGATCCGACCAGGGGCACACCGAGGGCATCGCGGGTGAAGCTTCGGCCACCGTCCGCGCCGGCCAGCCACGATCCGACGACGGTCGAGGTGACGCCGTCCTCGGAGCGGGTGGTCACCGTGACGGTCGTGCCGTCCTGGGTGATCGCGACCGCGCGCTGGCCCGTTCGGAAGTCGATGTCGGGATGTTCGACCGCCCTGTCCCACAGCAGCTGTTCGAGGACGGGTTGATCGAACTGCGACTTCGCGGGGTGTCCGGTACGGGAGGGAACGGGCTTGGACTGGGCGAGCAAGCGGTCGCCGAGACCGAAATAGCGTGCCCCGGTGTCCAGATAGGACTCCGCCTTGAGGTCGTCCGCCAAGCCCAGACGCTCGAGGATGCGGAAGGACTCGTCGGCGATGCTGATGGCGCGGGGCAGGTCCCCCGGGGCGGTCATCGGTTCGATCACCGAGACCCGGGCACCTTCGTCGGCGAGAAGCAGGGCGAGGGTGAGCCCCACGGGACCTCCGCCGACGACGACAACGTCTGCATCGATGTTGTTCTGCTGCATGTTCATCGCGGTCACAACACCGCAGCCTGTCGTGAGGTGACCATTCCGGTCTTGTTGGTCTTGGCGATCTGCACCTGCCCGTAGACATGGGCGCGCAGTTCGCTGAAGCGGGTGAGCGAGCGTGTGCCGAGCTGGCCCCGCTCGTCCGGCAGGTCGATCTTCACGTCGTCCTGGATCACCGTGGGCGAGCTCGACAACACCAGGACCCGCTCACCGAGGTAGACGGACTCCTCGATGTCGTGGGTGACGAAGAGGATGGTCATGTTGTGCCGCTTCCACACCGAGCGGACGAGGTCCTCGAGGTCGGCCCGGGTCTGCGCATCGACCGCGGCGAACGGTTCGTCCATGAGCAGGACGCTCGGGTGCGTGGCGACCGCGCGGGCGATGGCGACGCGCTGTTGCATGCCCCCGGACAACTGCCAGGGGTAGCTGTTGCGAGCCTGCTCGAGGCCGACCGAGTGCAAAGCTTCGTCGACACGCGCGCGACGCTCCGCCTTGGACAGCTTGGCGATCTTGAGCGGCAGTTCGATGTTGGCGGCCACCGTCATCCAGGGATAGAGGCTGCGACCGTACTCCTGGAACACCACGGCCATACCCCTGGCCGGCCCGTTGACGGGCCTGCCGTCGAGCACGACCGCACCCGAGGTCGGCGCCATGAGACCGGCGATGCACTTGAGCAGTGTGGTCTTGCCGCTTCCCGACGGGCCGACGAGGCAGGCGAATTCACCCTGGTGCAGGTCGAAGGTGAGGGACTTGACCGCTTCGAACTCTTTGCCGTCCCGGCTGTATACCTTCTTGACCTTGTCGACGCGGAGTCGAACGTCTTGGTGATCAGTCATTCGCACTTTCCTTCAATCCTTCGTACCAGCCGAGGACTCGGCCCTGGACGATCTGGAACAACACGGACAGCGCCACGCCGAGCAGCCCGAGCAGCACGATGCCGCTCCACATCTCGGGGATGTCGATCCGATTCTGGAAGTTGATGATGGCGTAGCCGATTCCTTCTGTGGCCGCGAACATCTCGGAGACGACCATCAGGACGAGGCCGACCGCGAGGCTCTGGCGGATGCCGGCGAAGATCTGCGGTGACGCGGCCGGGAGTACGAGATACCGCATCCGGTCGATGCCGGTGAGTCCGTAGACCCGGCCGGTGTCGCTCTGAACCTCGTCGATGGAGGCGACGCCCTTGATGGTGTTGAGGAGGATGGGCCACAGACATCCGAGGACGATGACGGTGACCTTCATGGCGTCGTTGATGCCGATCAGCAGGAGCAGGACCGGGATCATGATCGTCGACGGGACCGCGCGGAGGAACTCGAGCAGCGGACTGAGCAGCCATCGCACCCAGTCGATCGAACCGATGGCGATACCGAGACCGACGCCGAGGACGATGGACAGCGCCAGGCCGACCAGCAGACGCGCGATACTGGGAAGAGCGTCCTGCGTGAATCCGTCGCCGAGCCACACGGTGCGGAACGCGGTGACGAGTTGGTCCGGGTCGGGAACGTAGAAGCTGCCACCACCCTGCGTGGCCGCCCACCACGCTGCGATCAGCACGATCGGCAGGCCGACGAAATATCCGAGACTCTTCAGTGTTTTCACGACTTCACACCTCCACGCACCGAGGCGTGCCAGAAGAGAACCTTGCGTTCGATCGTTCCCATCAGCCAGTTGACGAGCATGCCGAGCACGCCGCTGGTGACGATGAGGGCGAACATCGCCGGCGCGTCGTCGTTGATCTGTGCGAGTGCGACGTCCTGGCCGAGACCCGGGGTGCCGATGATCAGCTCGACGCCGACGGACAGGATCAGCGCGACCGTGGCGGCCAGGCGTATGCCGGTCATGAGGAAGGGAAGCAGGGTCGGGAAGAGCAGGTAGCGGACCCTCTGCCAGAAGTTCATCTGCAGGGTCAGGGCGGTGTCCGTGGCGACCTTGTCGACGTCGGCCACGCCGTAGAGCACCTGGACCAGCACGATCCAGAAGCAGGCGTAGACGACGATCAGAAGCTCGGCGCTGAGGGCAGGTCCGTACAGGAGCGCGGCCAGCGGGATGAGCGCGACCGCGGGGATGGGCCGAAGGAACTCGATGGTCGAGTGGGTCGCCCGCCTGAGGAACGTACTGGAGCCGATGATCACGCCGACCACGATGGCGGCGACGCTGGAGACCACCAGACCGATCAGCCAGGCACGCAGTGTGTAGCCGACCGAGGTCCAGAAATCGGGATCGGACAGGTTCTCGACGAATTCCGCGAACACCACCGTCGGGGGTGGCAGATAGTGCGAACCGACCGGTCCGATGGCAGAGAACACCTGCCAGATCAGGAGAAAGCCCAGACTGCCGGCCACGCCGAGGAGAAGCGGCTTGTACGGGGCGACTGCACTGGGTGTTCGGGAACTGTCCCGTTGCGGCGGAACCGCCACGGGCTTCTCCAGTTCTCGTTGTGCCACGCTCATGGCAGGCAACCTTTCGAGTGTTGCGGAGGCATGGGGTGGGTCGGGCCTCGCGGCCCGACCCACGCGGTCAGTGGTTCCAGACGACGTTCTCGCCGGGCTCCTTGTTCATGACGTTGTACTTCACCAGCAGGGTGCTGAACTGGTCGATCGCGTCGGCGTCCAACTTCGCATCCCACTGGATGAACTCGGTCTTCGCAGCGACCTCGGGGGCGGTGCCGATCACCTTCGGCAACAGGGCGCGGACGTCGTCCTGATGTGCTTCGGCGTAGGTGAGAGTTTCGTCGAGGGCTTCCGTAAACCGTTCGACCAGATCGGGTTTGGTGTCGATGAGCTTCCTGCCGGCCACCATGACCAGCTCGGCGCCATCGAGGCCCGCCGCCGGGATGAAGTCGCTGACGACGGCGCCACCGTTGTTCAGGATCTGCCCGATGAACGGCGGTCCGGCCATTCCGGCATCGATCTGCCCGCTCTCGAGCTGCGCGGCGACCTGGTCGAACCCGAGCTGGACGAAGGTGATCGACTCGGGATCGCCGCCGTCCTTCGCGACCGCTTCCTTGATGCCGATCTCGCCGATGCTCCCGAGGGCATTGATCGCGACCCGCTTACCTTCGAGGTCCTTCGCCGACTTGATATCCGAGCCCGAGCCGACGAGCACGGCGACGGAGTCACCCAGGGTGCCGGGGCGGTTCTTGGCGTAGCCGGACACGATCGGCACGTCGAGGCCCTTGCTGCTCGCGACCAGCGGCGTGGTCGGGCTGGCCAGGATGAAGTCGAGGCTCCCGGAATTCACGGCCGGCAACTGCGCAGCACTCGACTGGCCCATGACGAGTTCGATCTCGATTCCCTGCTCGGCGAAAAAGCCCTGGTCGATGCCGATCTGGAAGGCACCCACCGCCGACGAGGGGAAAAGCCCCACCTTCACGATGTCGAGACCGCTGTCCGATTTCGATGCGGCGCCGTCGTTCGATCCGTTGGAGCACGCGGTCAACGCAAGTGCCAACGCCGCGCTTCCGGCGAGCACAGACAAGGTCCGCTTCATGAATTCCTTCTTCCCTGAATCCGGCTGTTCCGGAATCCGACTGTTCCGGGCGATCTTGATGGGTCGTGCAGATGTGACGCCCGCAACATCGACTATGTCACAGATTTAATATTGGTCAAGCCTTATTGCATTTTCACTGAGGAATGCATTCTGCTGGCCGCAGTCGGGCAGCGGAAAACACCGACTCCAAGGTCGAGTCGAGATCCTGAGCGAGACATTCGGCCGCGATGACATGGTCCGGTCGCACAACCACCGCCGAGAACGGCCGCTGATGGAACCAGGACTTGAGCACGCCCGACGGATCGCCCACTACGTGCACACCGTCCCCCGCGTTCTCCATTGCCCACGGAAGCTGGGAGGCAGGTACCAGATGCACCAGGCGTGCGCCGAGCGACTCCAGTCGCTCCAGGTTCTCCTTGTCGACGAGCTGCCGTGGATCGTTGTTCCACACGAAGATTCGCCAGCCGGACCCCGTCACATCGTCGAGCAGCCGATCGGTCGCGGCCGTCGTGCACACCCGCGGCTGCGGGAACAACGTACCGACAGCCGACTTGAAGTCCTCCGCAACGGGTACCGACTTCAACCGGGGCACCCGCGCCGGCACCACGACGCCGCGCTCGTAGCGCGGCATGGGCTTGAAGCCCTGCCCGGAGACATACGCCTTCAGTCGCGGCAACCGGTCGACGACCACTGCTGCGGCATCACGTGCCGCAGAACGCAGTTTGCTGCGGTTGGTGACCAGGTTGGCCATGCCGACCGACAGGTCGACCATTGCCTTCACATGGTCGCGACGCTCTTCCGCGTAGGTGTCGAGCAACGCATCGTCGGCTTGCCCCTTCACCACCGCAGCCAGCTTCCAACCGAGATTCATCGCGTCACGAATGCACGAATTCCATCCCTGCCCGGCGACCACCGGCATGACGTGGGCGGCATCGCCGGCCAGGAGGATCGGTCCTTCCCGGAACCGGGACGCCAACCGCGCGTGATGGGTGTAGACACGTCGACGGATGATGTTCAGCCGCTTCGGGTCGGGCACGTGATCGGCGAGGAGACCGTAGATGAACTCGTCCGATTCGACGAGCTCCTCCCCCTCGTCGTCGAGCATCATGAACTCCCAGCGCCGAATCCCGTGCGGGAGGCTCAAAGTGGCGTAGCCACGCGTAGGGTCACCGCCGAACACCGCGTGCGGCGTGCCGATCGGGTCGTCGGCGACGTCGATCACGAGACCGCGTTGCTTGCGGGTCTCGCCTTCGAACTCGATGCCGAGACGGGTCCGGGTGAAGGACCGGCCGCCCTCGCACCCGATGACGTAGCGCGCCGTGATCTGCGAGGTCACCTCCCCCGACTTGACGGTGACCGTCGCTTCGTCGTCGGTGTAGGTGAGGTCGATCGCTTCGGTCCCGAGCCGGACGTCGACCGTCTCGAAACGCTCCAAGCCCGCCAACAGGACCTGGTCCACCAGCGGCTGAACGAAGCCGTTGCGCCGCGGCCATCCGAATTCACGTGTCGTGGGGTTGATCTCGGCGATGACCTTCATCTCGCCGTTGACGATCCGGACCTGCTGGTCGGGGACCGTGTGCGGCAGCACCTTGTCCACGAGGCCGATCGACTGCATGACCCGCAGGGCCTCGTCGTCGATACCGACCGCCCGCGGATAGTCGATGAGCTCGTCGAGTGCCTCGATCAGCACCGTGCGCACACCGTGCTGGCCGAGCAGGTTCGCGAGCGTGAGACCGGTGGGGCCCGCGCCGATGATCAGGACGTCCGTGTTCACGATTCACTCCTCAGGGATGCGATGTTCTGGCGTGCCTGGGCCCCGACCATGACAAGGTCGATCCCGAGCCCCACGTAATCGATCAGCTCGGCACGAGCCAGAGCGGCTGCGTAAGTGGGGGAACCGGCGTAGATTCCACAGGTTCGTCCGTATGCTCGTGCGACCTTTGCGATCTCGACGATCGCGTCGTACACCGGACCGTCCGCCCAGTCGGCCCCGCCTCCGAGACCGAAGGACACGGCCAGATCCGCCGGTCCGATGTAGACGGACCCGACACCGTCCACCGAAAGGATCTCCTCGGCGGCGTCGAGGCCACGGCGCGTCTCGATCTGCACGATGCACTCGACCGCGTCGTTCCCGGCCTCGGTGTACCTGCTGCCGGAATACAGCTGGGGGCGGCTGGGCCCCAGGCTGCGGCGACCCAGCGGCGGATACTTGGTCGCCGCCACGAGTGCTCTTGCCTCATCGGCACTTTCGACGGTCGGAGCGATGATGCCGCGCGCGCCGCTGTCCATCAGGCGACCGATCGGACCGGAGTCGATGCTCGCCACGCGCACGTACCGGTATCGGACGTCGCGCGGGATCGCCCGAAGCATCGTGCAGGCGGTCTCCAACCCGACTTCACCGTGCTGCAGATCGATGACAACCCCGTCGTACCCGTTGAACAAGCCGCTTTCGACGATGCTCAACGACGGCGTGGCGACGTGGAGGAGGGCGGGGATGCTCGTCACTTGTCGGCCTCGGCCAGCCGACGAGCGTGCGCCGCTGCGTTCTCGCCGCCGAAGACCGGAACGATCTCCCGGCGGCGAATGCGCCATTCCCCGTCCACCTGGACGTACTCCTCGCGGAACTCGCCGACGCTGGCGGGGCGCAGCGGATCGTCCTGCGTGCTGCGGAACGTCGTGTAGTAGGTCGTGCCCGTGAGGACTCCGTCCTTCCAGGCGAGTCGGGTGCCGCCCGAGAAGTGGCGGACCGTTCCCGCGTCCTGGGTGACCCGGCGTTCCCCCCACGCCTTGATGGCGTCGCGGCCGTTCATGGTGCCGAGCGGCCCGACCGAGACCGCATCCTCGGCATACAGGGTGTAGAGCCGGTCGGCGTGACCGTGGTCGAGCAGCCAATGATGCTCCGCCACCAATTGTTCGATGGCGACGCGAATCTCGGTGGTGACGGCGGGTGTCGACCCGGAAGTGTTCTCGGTGTTCTCGGTCATCGGTTCATGCCTTCGAATCGAGGGTTGCGCGCACGCAACCCAGTCCGGTGATGGTGGCGGTGCATTCGACGTCGGCCGGCCAGGGCTCGATGTATCCGATCGAACCCGAGAGCAGGATCTCGCCGGCCCGCAACGGATGCCCGATCCGCAGTGCCGTCTCGGCGAGCCATTGCACCGCCTTGATCGGGTGGCCGAGCACGTTGCTTCCGACGCCCCGGGTGATCTCGTCACCGGTCGCGGTGGTGATCGACATCTCGACACCGGTGAGATCGACCTCGCCGTAGGCGTGTCGTTCCTCGCCGAGGACGACCCCGTCGCACCCTGCGTTGTCGGCAATGGTGTCGACGATCTTCCCGACATTGCCGGCAAAGCGGAAATCGACGAGTTCGAATGCGGGAGTGATGTATTCGATCGCGTCCTCGATCGCATCGGGGTCGGCAACGAGGATGTCCTTCGCCAGGACGAAGGCGACCTCGGCCTCGATGCGCAGGAAGTTGTGCGCGGACGCGGGGATCACGACGCCCGAGGAGTGGACCATGTCGTCGTGGATGATGCCGTAGTCGGGTTCGAAGACCCCGACCCGCTTCTGCACGAGCGGGTTCGTCAGACCGACCTTACGGCCGACACGACGCACACCGAGTTCGGCCTCCCGCCGGGCCGCGACGAGCTCGGAGATGCTGTACGCCGCATCGAGATCACGCTCGGGCAGCCGCGGACTGACGAAGTCCATGGTGGTGACGTCGCGGCGGGCGCGATAGAGCTCGTCGGCGATCTGTTCGATGACGCTGGTCTCTGTCATGGTTCAGCCTTTTCGTGCGAGGAAGTCGAGGACGGTGGCGTTGAAGGTTTCGGGGTCCTCCCACTGTGGCCAGTGCGCCGCATTCTCGATGAGCAGGAACTGGCCGTCCGGAATCGACTCGGCGAGTTCCTTTCCCACCTCGGGTCCGCCGCTGGGCTCGTGGTCGGTCCATACCAGCAATGCAGGTACGGGGATCGCCGCGAAGTCCTCGTCGGTGACCCGGTTGCGGTAGCGGGTCTCCGGCTGACGCAGCACCGCGATGTGGTGCATGGCGTCGCCGAAGCCGTCGCGGGAGTACACCGCCTGCCGGATGTGGACCAGTTCGTCGGTGATCTTGCCGGGGTCGTGGATGACGACCTGCAGCCGCTTCTTGACGTTGTCGTAGGTCGGTTCGGTGACGGCCTGGCGGCTGACCGACTGGGCACGGTCGACCCGCTCGGCGGTCGTGACGCGACCGCCCGGGGCACTGAGGATCACCGTCCGCACCCGATCGGGGTGGTGGCCGGCGAACTTGATCGCGATCCAGCCGCCGAGGGACTCGCCGCACAGGTGCGCGCGGTCCAGGCCGAGCACGTCGAGCAGGGCGAGCAGGTGTTCCTCGTATTCGGGGATCTCGAGGTCGTGGTCGGTCAGGGTGGTGAAGCCGTGACCGGGATAGTCGTATCCCACCACCCGGTACTTCGAGGCCAGAGCACGGATGTTCTGGGTGAAGGCCTCGATGTGGCCGGTGGTTCCGTTGAGCAGGACCACGGTCTGCTCGTCGGGTCCGCCGGGGCCGTCGACGGTGAGTACGCGGGTGCGCCAGCCGTTCACCTCGAGATATTCGAGGCGGTGCGGCAGGTCGGCGACGGCTTCCCAGAAGGTCTTGAACTCGTACATGTCCTCACGCTCCGATCGCGGCCTGGATACCGAAGCCGGCGCCCCAGGTCTCCACGGCCCAGTAGTGGTCGACGGTGAGCCGGTAGGGGCCGGCGGTGGACAGGGCGGCGTACGCCGCGATCCAGCTGCGCATCTCGTGGGCCGCGCTGCCCCCTTCGGCGACGAACCGGTCGTTGTCCCAACCGTCGACGGCGGACAGCTCACCGGAGCGGAAGGTGTTCAGCACCAGCGCGTCCCAGGCTTCGTTGAGCGGTGCGCTCGAGGCCTTGCCGTCGGCGATGGCCTGGATACCCTTCACGATCGCCTGTTCGCGGGCGGCGCGCTCCTCCCGACTGGGGGCGTACTCGACGAGGCGCCGGCGCACCGGTTCCGGGGCGTCGTCCCAGCGCGGGACGGGCGGGTTGTGCGAGATGCCGCCGGAGGCCACCAGCAGAACTCGCTTGTCGAGCTGCTGCGCCGCCCGGCCCACGGCCTCCCCGAACAACCGGACACGCTGCATCGGCGTGAGCGGGAATCCGAGAGCGTTGACGAAGATCGGAACGATGGGCCGGCTCAAGGGGTGGCCGTAGATGAATTCGAGCGGTTGCAGGATGCCGTGGTCCACCGTCATCCGCTCGGACCGGCCGATGTCGATTCCCTGTTCGAGGACCAGTGCGTGCAGGGTTCGGGCGATGTCCCCGTCGACGGGCACCGGGCCTGCTGTGGTGCCGTAGTCACCGACACCGACGGCCTCGGCTCCGATCGCCCAGGGGGTAATCAGCGAGTACAGCTGACCGTTGAAGTGATCGGGGCCCAGTGCGACGACCACCTCGGGGTCGAAGCTCTCGACGAAGGAGCGCACTTCACCGATTGCGGCCTCGATTTCCGCCATCGTCGTGCCTCCCGGGTCGACATTGCCGAATGACGGCGCATGGGACAGGGCGGCGACTGCCAAAGGCATGACAGGAGTTCCTTTCATAGGGCACCCGCACGTGGGCAGGATCGAGGACGGGAAAAAAGACTCTAGTCTCTAGAGTCGTCACTCTAGAGACTAGAGTCACATGACCGCAACCACACTTCGCCCCAATTAGTGACTCCGGCTATTCGCCGGGCGCGATGGGCATGAAGAAAGCCACCCCGGTATGGACAGATCTGCCCGTACCGGGGTGGCTGGAGAGGCAACACATTGTGCCGCCCAGAAGATCGGAGCTCAGGAACCGACCGGATCGGTCAGCATGATGCCGAAACCGGCACCCCATTCGTGGACCGGCCAGTACCAGCGGCCTGCGACCGTCGGGGTGTCGACGGCGTTGACCGCCGCGAAGGCGGCGACCCACGCACGGATCTCGTGCGCCGATCCCCCACCCTCCCGCGCCATCCAGTCGGTGGCCCATCCGTCGACCGCGTCGAGACGACCCTCGGCGAAGGTGTCCATGACGAGCCGGTCGAACTCCTCGTTGAGGGGCTGCTGACCGGTGCCGGTGCGCACGTGCTCGCGCGCGGCCTCGATGACCCGGCGCTGCCGTTCCTCCCGCTGCTCGGGGGTGTAGTGACGACCGTCGATCAGACGCTCACGCAGCTGCTCCGGCGCCCCCTCGAGCTTCGGGACCGGCGGATCGTGCGACAGACCTCCGGATCCGACGATCAGCACCCGCTTGTTCCAGTGGGCGGCCTCGCGGCCGATCGCCTCACCGAACCTGCGCACGCGGCGCATCGGCACCAGCGGCAGACCGACCGCGTTGACGAACACCGGCACGATGGGACGCTCGTAGTCCACGCCGTAGAGCATCTCGAGCGTCTGCGTCATGCCGTGGTCGACATACAGCCGCTCGGACTGGGCGACGTCGATCTCCTCGTCGAACACCGCCTGCACGAGCCGGGCGGCATGCTCCCTGTCGACCGGCAACGCGCGTTGCTGCGTGCTCCAGTCCCCGACGCCGATGGCCTCGGAGCCGATGCAGAACGGCGGCATCATGTCGTAGAAGACACCGTTGAAATGATCGGGTCCGAAGACGATCGTGATCTCGGGATCGAAGTCCTCGATCGCCTTCCGAATCTCGTCCGTCGCCGCATCGATCTCACCCAGCACGCCACCGGCGGGCTCGATCTCGCCGATGAGCGGCGAGTGCGACATCGTGCAGACCGCGATGGCCATCGGCTACTGCTCCGCGACGATCTCGTTGCGCAGGACCCCGAGGCCGGTGATCTCGACCTCGACCACATCGCCGGGATTCAGCAGCGCCGGCGGGTCCATGAACAGGCCCACACCACCCGGGGTTCCGGTGACGATGATGTCGCCGGGCGCGAGCGGGGTGAAGGTCGAGATGTGCTCGATCAACCGGTCGATCGGGCAGCGCATGTCCGCAATCGTGGCCTTCTGGCGCTGCTCACCGTTGACCCGCGTCTCGAGGGTGCATTCCTGAATGTCCTCGATGTCGGCGGCCGGCACGAAGTACGGGCCCATCGCGCCGGTGCGCGGGAAGTTCTTCCCCGGGATCCACTGCGTCGTGGCGCGCTGCCAGTCACGCACGGTGAAATCGTTGTAGATGCTGTAGCCCGCGATCACCGACTGCGCCTCCGCAGCGGGAACCTTGAAGGCCGGAGCGCCGATGACCACGGCGAGCTCACCCTCGTAGTCGAACTGGGTGCCCACCGCCGGGATCTCGACCGGGACCAGGTGACCGGTCTGGGAGTCGGCAAACCGCGTGAACAGGGTCGGGGCACCGACCTCGGCCTTACCGGTCTCCTCCAGATGCGACCGGTAGTTGACGCCCACGCAGATGATCTTGGCGGGGTTAGGCACGGCCGGCAGGAAGGAAACCTCGGACTCCTGGGCAACGGGCTCGAGGCCGTCGACCAGCGAATCGCGCAGCAGACCCGCGGCGATGGCGTCGCGCAGGGAAGCGGCCACGTCGGCGCCGTTCACGCCCAGGTCGTAGACCTGCCCGTCGACCACTGCACCCCAGCTCTGACGACCCTCAACCTCGAAACTCACGTACTTCACAATCACATCTCCTCTGAAGAATGTATTTTCACCACAATAGTACGTCAGTAGTTAAGCAAAATATAGTCGATCGCGGAAGGTGCCGGGCGGCGAGCAGGTGGGAGATACTTGCGCCCATGCGACTGACCCACTTCGGACACTCCTGCCTGCTCGTCGAACACCGCGGCGCGAAGATCCTGTTCGACCCGGGCACCTTCTCGCACGGCTTCGAGGGCATCACAGGGCTCGACGCGATCCTGGTCACGCACCAGCATCCCGACCACGCCGACGCCGCGCGCCTGCCCGCCCTGCTCGACGCGAACCCCGACGCGAAGCTGTTCTCGGATCCGCAGTCCGCGGACCTGCTCGAGGGTGGCTGGACCGCGGTGCGTCCGGGCGACACGTTCGAGATCGGCGAGGTGACCGTCCGCGGCACGGGCGGCCGGCACGCCGTCATCCATCCGGATCTGCCGGTCATCGACAACACCGCGTTCCTGCTCGGCGACGACGAGAACCCGTCCCGGCTGCTGCATCCCGGTGACTCGCTGTACATCCCGCACGAGCGCGTCGACGTCCTCGCCCTCCCGTCCGCGGCGCCGTGGCTGAAGATCTGGGAGGCGGTGGACTACCTGCGCGCGGTGAATCCGCGGGTCGCCGTCCCGATCCACCAGGCCATCATCGCCGAGCAGGCCAACGGCATCTTCTACGGTCGATACAGCGAAATGGCGCCGGAGGGAACGGAATTCCGCGTCCTTCCCCAGGAATCCGACATCGAAATCTAGGACACCGCGACGGTGGTGCGCCGGTAGGTGCCGTTTCCCGCCGCGTCCGCGAGGACCTTCCCCACCTCGCGGCGGGAAACGTGCCACCTCGAGATCGCGCCGTCGACCGCGGCCGTGGCGGTGCCGTCGGCGGGTTCGTCGGTGAGGTTCACCGGCTGCACGACGGTCCAGTCGAGACCGCTGTCCCGCACGAGGCCGTCCTGAACCTCGGTGTCGGCGATCTGGGGTCCGAGCAGGAGCTTGAACATCAGGCTGTAGCGGAGCGGCAGCCTGCCCTGCGTCTCCCCCACGCCGTACGACGTCTGCACCACGAGCCGGGGCACACCGTGGCGGCGCATCGCGTCGATCACGTTGCGCGTTCCCCGCGAGCGCACGTCGAGAGGGGTGTGGGCCGGTCCGCGTGCCCGGACTCGCAGCGGGTTCTCGCTGATACCGAGCGTGACGACGACCGCGTCGTGGCCCTGCACGGCAGCGTCGACGTCCTCGGGTCGCGTCGCATCACCGCGTCGGACGGATTCGCGCGGGCGTTCAAGCGGGTCACGGGCGTCTCACCCGGATCGATGCGACGCCCGGCTGCTGCGGAAACCTAGCGGGCCGCGGCTCGACCCGCGGCGCGCCCGGAGAAGATGCAGCCGCCGAGGAACGTACCTTCCAGCGAGCGGTAGCCGTGCACGCCACCGCCGCCGAACCCGGCGACCTCCCCGGCGGCGAACAGGCCGTCGAACACGCTGCCGTCGGATCGCAGGACCCGCGACGACAGGTCGGTTTCGAGACCGCCGAGGGTCTTGCGGGTGAGCAGATGCAGCTTCACCGCGATGAGCGGTCCGGCCTTCGGGTCGAGAATGCGGTGCGGCGCCGCGATCCGCGCGATCTTGTCGGGCAGGTAGGCGCGTGCCGCGCGCATCGCCGCGACCTGCAGGTCCTTGGTGTACTTGTTGGCGATCTCGCGGTCGCGAGCCTCGACCACCGACCGCACCGTCGCGTAGTCGAGCGGGGCTTCGGGTGCCAGTTCGTTCATGCCGGCGACGAGGTCTGCGAGGTTGTCTCGCACCACGAAGTCGACGCCGCGCTGCTTGAACGCTTCGACCGGTCCGGGCGCGCCGGATCGGACGCGCTGCAGCAGCAGTTTGATGTTGCGACCGGTCAGGTCCGGGTTCTGTTCGGATCCGGACAGGCCGAATTCCTTCTCGATGATCTTCTGGTCGAGCACGAACCAGGTGTGGTCGTGGCCGGTGGTGACGATGTGCTCGAGGGTGCCGAGCGTGTCGAATCCGGGGAACAGCGGCACCGGCAGGCGCTTGCCGGTGGCGTCGAGCCACAGCGACGACGGGCCGGGCAGGATGCGGATGCCGTGGTTCGGCCACACCGGGTCGTAGTTGGTGATGCCTTCGGTGTAGTGCCACATGCGATCTCGGTTGACGATGTTCCCGCCGGCCTTCTCGGTGATCTCGAGCATGCGGCCGTCGACGTGGGCGGGCACGCCGCTGAGCATGTGCTTCGGCGGGATACCGAGCCGCGTCGGCCAGTTCTTCTTGACCAGGTCGTAGTTGCCGCCGATGCCGCCGGACGTGACGATCACGGCGCCCGCGCCGAACTCGAAGTCGCCGACGGCGGTGCGGGACGACTTCACACCGCGCGCCGCGTCGGTCGGTTCGAGGACGGTGCCGCGCACGCCGGTGACCGCACCGTCGGTGACGACCAGTTCGTCGACCTGATGGCGGTACTTCACAGTGACGAGGCCGCGGTCGGCGGCGGCGAGCACCTTGCGGGCGAAGATCTCGACGAGCCCGGGGCCGGTCCCCCACGTGATGTGGAATCGGGGCACCGAGTTGCCGTGGCCGCCGGCGTCGTAGCCGCCGCGTTCGGCCCAGTTGACCATCGGGAAGATCTTCAACCCGCGCTGCGCGAGCCACGCGTGCTTCTCCCCCGCGGCGAACTCGACGTACGCCTGCGCCCAGCGGCGCGGCCAGCGGTCCTCGACCTCGCGGTCGAAGCCGGCTGTGCCCATCCAGTCCTGCAGCGCGAGGTCGTAGGAGTCCTTGATACCCATGCGACGTTGTTCGGGACTGTCGACGAAGAAGAGCCCACCGAACGACCAGAAGGCTTGTCCACCAAGGTTGTTCGCGTTCTCCTGATCCACCAGGATCACCTTGCGCCCGGCGTCGATCAGCTCCCCGGTCGCCACCAGCCCGGCGAGACCCGCCCCCACCACGATCACGTCTGCGTCCATGTCCGCAGACACTACCGGCCGGTCCCGGTACGACGGGAGAGGTCGAACGGCATCACGCGACGTGGCCGAGAGCCCGCGGCTGCCAGCGGTACACGGTCGGCTGCGCGTCGTGGTGCAGCGCGATGTCGACGGCGTCGACGATGGCCTGCCGCGGTCCGGGTTTGCTCAGTTGCGGCCCGGAGATCGCCAGGCGCAGCAGTCCGCCGCGCCGCGCGACCCGCGCGGCGCCGATGACCATGGCGCGGCACCACCACGGTTCGGCGCGCGCCCCGTCGCCGATCCCGAACACGCGCGCCTGCTCCACGGTGCCCCGGTCGAGGTCGTGCACGCCGGTGGCGTCGGCCAGGAGGCGGAACCCGGTCTGCGGCAGTGCGGCGACCGCCCCGGCCGAGGCGACCCAGCGGGGCGGGGCGAACAGCCGGGTGCGCAGTCCCGTTGCCTCGAGCACGCGATCGGCGGCGAGCAGCCGCAGCCGCGCCTCGTGCTCGCGCAGCGCCGAGAATTCGGCGCGGCGGCGTTTCGTCGCGGCCTGGTCGTAGCCGTGCAGCACGATCGCGTCGCCGTCTTCCCGGCGTTCGAGGAGCCATTCCTGGGTCGCCGGGTCGCGCACCAGCCGGTAGTGGTCCTTCAGCCGCGGCGCCACGAGCAGCGACAGCGGCACTCCGCGCGCATCCATCTCGCGGGCGAACCTGTCGACCGCTTCGCGGGTGACATCCCGGATTCCCGACACCGACACGATCAGTTCCGTGCTCACGACCATCACGATGCCCGGCGCGGATGAACGGAGATCGTCCTCCGGTTGAAACCTGCGCGACGAGAGCAGCGCGGTGGGCACACTGGGATCGGATCCGTTGCCGACCGGAGCGAGGTGTCATGTCCGATCAGAGCGAACCGCACGTGGATTGGGACCCGCGTTCCCCACAGGTGCAGGCGGATCAGATCACCGCGTACGACGAGATGCGCGCCCGCTGCCCCGTCGCCTACAGCGCCTACCGCGATTGGACGGTGTTCCGTCACACCGATGTCGTGGCAATCCTCGACGACCCCGCGACCTTCAGCAATGCGGTGTCGTCGCATCCGTCGGTGCCCAACGGCATGGACCCGCCGGAGCACACGTCGTTCCGGGCGATCAACGACCGGTACTTCACGCCCGACCGCATGCGCGCGTTCGAACCGGCGTGCCGCGAGGTGGCCCGCGACCTGATCGACGCACTCGGGCCCGGCGAGGCCGAGATCATGTCCGGCCTGGCCGAACCGTTCGCGAACCGGATCCAGTGCCGGTTCATGGGGTGGCCGGACCGTCTGCACGAGCCGCTGCGCGAATGGACGCGCAAGAACCGGGAGGCGACGCGCGCCCTCGACCGGGCGGCGATGTCGGCGATCGCGCTGGAGTTCGACGGCTACATCCGCGAACAGCTCGACGAGCGCCGTGGTCGGCCGGCGACCGGGACTCCCGACGTGACCGCGGAGCTGCTCGGCGAGCGGGTCGACGGCAGGCCGCTCACCGATGCCGAGCTGGTGTCGATGATCCGCAACTGGACGGTCGGCGAGCTGAGCACGATCGCTGCGTGCGTCGGCATCCTGGTCGCGTTCCTCGCGTCGAATCCGGAGGTCCAGAAGCATCTGCGGGCCGAACCCGACCGGATCGGTGCCGCGTGCGACGAGATCCTGCGGATGCAGGCACCGCTGATCGCGAACCGCCGTCGCACCACCCGGGAGGTGACCGTCGCGGACCGCCGCATCCCGGCCGGGGAACGGATCATAGTGCTGTGGGCGTCGGCGAACCGCGACGAGGCCGTCTTCGGTGACCCCGACGAGTTCCGCCTCGACCGCGACCCGGCCGCGAACCTGCTTTACGGACGCGGCATCCACAACTGTCCGGGTGCGCCGCTCGCGCGACTCGAGCTCACCGCACTGGTCGACGAACTGCTCGCCGCGACCACGAACATCACCGCGACCGGCGCGGTTCCGGAGCACGCGGCGTATCCGGCGGGCGGGTTCACGCGGGTGCCGGTCGTGCTGACCCGCCACTGAACAACTCCCACCGAACGACGAGGTCCCGTTCACCAAGACGGCCGTCCTGCCCCGGCGCCGACGCGGTTTAGCGTCGGCCCGTGACGACCCGCCAGAAGACGTACCCGCATCTGCTGTCCCCCGGCACCATCGGCCCGATCACCCTGGCCAACCGGGTGGTGATGCCCGCGATGGACATGAATCTGTGCGAGGACGGTGAGATCGAGCAGGGCGACATCGATCACTTCGCGGCGCGCGCCGCGGGCGGCACCGGGTTGATCATCACCGGATGCTGCGCGGTCGCGTATCCGATCGGGTGCGCGAGCACCAAGGAACCGGGCCTGTCCGAGGACCGGTTCATCCCCGGACTGAAGTCACTGGCGGACGCCGTGCACGTGGCCGGCAGCAAACTGTGCGTGCAGATGACCCACCACGGCAAGGTCGCCCGGATCGACACCGTCCAGGACCGTCCGCTGCTGGTGCCGTCGACGCCGCAGGCCGGCCCCGACATGAGCGCGCTCG